>CAJDTZ010000138.1_pt1 | contig 10349 bp, 9 predicted proteins | sample 7390551 | NCBI WGS metagenome assembly CAJDTZ01 (sample SAMEA7055662, study PRJEB34461) | soil metagenome | biome: terrestrial ecosystem; feature: Peninsula; material: soil | place: Antarctica | collected 2016 | reverse complement strand
CGGCAGGCTGCCGCTGATCACCACCGAGCCGGCGGGGATGCGGCCGTAGCTGGTCTGGCCGGTCTCGCGGTCATAGATCGGTGTGCTCTGGCCGAGGTAGACGCCCATGCTGATGACCGAGTTCTCTTCGACGATCACACCCTCGACCACCTCGGAGCGGGCGCCGATGAAGCAGTTGTCCTCGATGATGGTGGGGTTGGCCTGCAGCGGCTCGAGCACGCCGCCGATGCCGACGCCACCCGACAAGTGCACGTTCTTGCCGATCTGCGCGCAGCTGCCCACGGTGGCCCAGGTATCGACCATCGTGCCTTCATCGACGTAGGCGCCGATGTTGACGTAGCTGGGCATCAGCACCACGTTCTTGCCGATGTAGGAACCCTTGCGTACGGCTGCCGGCGGCACCACGCGAAAGCCGCCTTCGCGGAAATCCTTGGAGTTGAAGTCGGCAAACTTGCGTTGTCTTCCAGGCGGAACGACAGCAGCACGGCTTTTTTCAGCCACTGGTGGGTGGTCCAGTTCTGACCGTCGGTACGCTCGGCGACGCGCAGTTCGCCCATGTCGAGCAGGTCGATCACGGCCATGACCGCGTCCTTGACCTGAGGCTCGACGTTGCGTGGGGTGATGTCGGCACGGCGTTCAAAAGCGTCTTCGATAACTTTTTGCAGGTCGTTCATGGTGTTTTCCTTTGGTAAAAGCTGAAATGGATGAATGGGAATGTAAGGGGTGGGCGCTTATGCGGCCTCGCCGACAAAATGCGACATGCGTTTGGCTGCATCGACGCAGGCGTCCAGACTATCCACCAGCGCAATGCGAACAAAGCCCTTGCCGGGATTGACGCTGGCGGCGTCGCGCGCGAGGTAGCTGCCGGGCAGCACGGTGACATGCTGCTTTTCGTACAGGCCGCGTGCAAACGCAGCATCGTCGCCACCCGGCACGCGTGCCCACAAGTAAAAGGCCGCATCAGGCGCATCGAACTGAAGCACGCCTTTGAGCAGCGGCATCACGGCGGCGAATTTCTCGGCGTACAGGCGGCGGTTCTCGATCACGTGTGCCTCGTCGTTCCAGGCAGCGGTGCTGGCAACTTGCACCATCGGGCTCATCGCGCTGCCGTGATAGGTGCGGTACAGCAGAAACTGCTTGATGAGCGCAGGGTCGCCCGCCACCATGCCAGAGCGCATGCCCGGTACGTTGGAACGCTTGGACAGCGAGTTGAACACGATCAGGTTCTTGAGGCCGTGACCCAGTTGCTGGGCAGCGGTGAGCGCGCCGAGCGGCGGATTCGCTTCGTCGAAATAGATTTCCGAATAGCATTCGTCGGCGGCGATCACAAAGCCATGCTGGTCGGACAAATCGAACAACTGCTTCCAGTCATCCAGCGACATCACCTTGCCGGTGGGATTGCCGGGCGAGCACACGTACACCAGGTTGACCTGTTCCCACAGGTCGTCCGGCACCTTCGACCAGTCCATGCTGAAATTGTTTTCCGGCACGGTGTTGAGAAAGAAGGGGCGGGCGCCGGCCAGCAAGGCGGCGCCTTCGTAGATCTGGTAAAACGGGTTCGGCGAAATGATGACGCGGCGGCCATGGCGGCTCGAATCGACGCTGGCCTGGGCAAATGCGAACAGGGCCTCGCGTGAGCCGTTGACCGGCAGCACCTCGGTTGCGAAATCGAGCTTGACGCCAAAGCGCCGCTCCACCCACCAGGCAATCGATTTACGCAGCGCATCCGAGCCCTGAGTGATGGGATAATTCGCCAGCCCGCCCAGGCCCTCGATCAACGCGTCCTTGATGAACTGCGGCGTGGGGTGCTTGGGCTCGCCGATCGACAGGTTGACCGGCGTGAGATCGGGATTCGGTGTCACCCCTGCGAACAGTTCGCGCAGTTTCTGGAACGGGTAGGGGTGGAGTTGTTCTAGACGCGGGTTCATCGCAGTGCCAAATTTGATTGAGACGGCTTGGTTAAGCCAGGATTTAACGAAGCCCCACATTATAAAGCCCTCATGCCCTCTATTTCCCTGCATCGCACCTTTGCTGTCAGCAGTCTGGTTTACGCCGCCTTCCTGTGGGGCCTGGTCTGGTATCCCTACCGTCTGCTGGAACAGGCCGGCGTGGGCGGCATCGCGTCGAGTTTTTTCACCTATGCAACGCCCCTGCTGCTGCTAGGCTGGCTGCACCTCCGCTCGTTGCGCGCTGCGCGCGGCCACTGGCTATGGTTGTCCGCCCTCGGGCTGGCAGCGGGCTGGACCAACCTGGCCTATGTGCTGGGCGTGCTGGAAGGCGAGGTGGTGCGGGTGCTGCTGCTGTTTTATTTGTCGCCGTTGTGGACGGTGTTGTTCTCGCGTTTTTTGCTGCACGAAAAACTCAACCGCGCCGGCTGGGCCGTGATGGCGCTGGCCGCCGGTGGTGCGCTGGCGATGCTGTGGCAGCCGGGAGAATGGCCGTTGCCGGCTAACCGCGCCGAATGGCTGGGGCTGTCGGCCGGCGTCATGTTTGCCGCCAGCAATGTCATCAGCCGCCATCTGGAAGGCGTGGCCGAAGGTGCCAAGTCGGTGGCCGTGTGGCTGGGCGTGGCAGTGCTGACGATAGTCGGCCTGGCGCTGAAGCCAGCCGAACTCGATTTCGTGGCAGGGGCGGCAATGGGCACCTGGCTGTTGCTGATCGGGGTCGGCCTGGCCATCGGCAGCATGACCTACGCCGTGCAATATGGCCTGGCGCGGGTGCCGGCCAACCAGGCCATCGTCATTTTCCTGTTCGAACTGGTGGTCGCGGCCGTTGCAGCCTATTACCTGTCGGACGAACGCATGGGCGTGCAGGAATGGATCGGCGCCATCATGATCATCACGGCCAGCCTGTTTTCCGGCCACATGGAAGACGATCAGTCGAAGGAGGCCCCCCATGTCTGATACCTCTGCTTCAGTACAGATTACCGCGCTGCTTCATGCCGGCCTGATTGTGTCCGATCTGGCGCGTGCCAGAATTTTTTATGAATCGGTGCTGGGATTGCCGGTCTTCCCGCATCGTCCCGACCTGCCTTACCCCGGCGAGTGGTACGACCTCGGCGGCGGCCAGCAATTGCATCTGATGGATTTGCCCGACCCCGATGCGGGCGCGACCCGCCCCGAACATGGCGGCCGCGACCGCCACCTCGCGCTGGGGGTGAAGAATATGGCAGCGCTGAAAAGCCGGCTCGATACGGCAAGGGTGAAATACACCGTCAGCCAGTCCGGCCGCGCGGCCTTGTTCTGCCGCGACCCGGACATGAACACCCTGGAGTTCGTCGAAGTCCTCTAGCCGGGTCAGGCTTCGCGCTCCCGCTCCCGGTGCTGCGCACCCGCCGAGTCGCTGCTCGCACCCGGACATGAACACCCTGGAGTTCGTCGAGTCGGATTGACCGGCGGCTAGGATTCGAATGTGCGAATGCGGCGCAGCAGGTCCCGTGCGAATCCGGTGAATGTTGCGATCCATGCGGCAAGCGCGATGTACAGGAAGACCAGCGGCAGGAATCTGAGAAAATCGAACCCCATCGCTTCGATCATCCGGTCGGTGCTGACCGCATACATGCCGAGCGGAAAAACCGCGCCCCAGTAAAGCGGGTCGTATTTCATCGGGAAGCGCTTGTATACGTGGCGCCACAAGGCGAGTACCAGCAGCATGGGAATCCACCAGGTGCCCGTCGCCCAGTAAAAGACCGTGAACCCCTTGATGAATGGCAGCAGCGAGGTGAGAAAGGGCGCATCGGACACGTTGACGATGAGCAGCGAGCCGGCCAGGGTCGAAATCGCCATGGCGCCCATGTTGATCCAGTACGGCGGTGTCAAATCGTCGGGCGCAAGTTCGAAGAAGGTGTAGCGATAGAAGATGAGTGACATCATCCAGATGTAGAGCATGCCACCCCACAACCACATCGAGAGCGCAAGAAAGTTCATCTCCAGCTTGCCCGGTTGATCGACATGGGCGGCGAGCAGCGCGCCGAGCGCTGCGATCGATTGGGTTGCCACGACTGCGAGCAGCCAGGCACCGTTGATCCCCTTGTCGAGGGTCGGTTTATGTTTCTTGACGGTGAAGCCGGTAAATATTGTGTAGGTCAGCGCGATCCAGAGCACGATCGCCACCCCCCAAAGCACGGTACCTGTGCCATAGCTCGCCGTAAGCACGATGAACTGGCTCCCGAGAACGCCGGTGGCAGCCACGGTGGCGAAAAATCCGGGGCCGCGCAGATGATCGAGCATGTCGCCGAAGAAGCGGCGAGTGTGGCAAGCCATGCGCAGCACGGTCAGCACGCACAGCACGACGTAGACGACGATATTGAGGTAGAACAACGCGTGCGCGATGCGCGGCATGGCCAGAAAATGGGCGGCGAGCGAGACGATACCCGTCGCCATGACCATGCTGAAATAGGCGGGCGACATGCCGGCCAGTTCCGCGATCACACCCGTCGATTCGTACTGAACCGGCGTGCCGTGTTGGTTGGGTCTTGTGCTCATGGTCTGTGGATGGGTATCCGCGTCGGGCATCGCCTTGTGTAGGCCTGTATCTTAGCGCACCCGGGTTGGCCGCGAATTGGTCCGCGTGGCATACGCATGTGATGCTGTGCGGACATTCAGGAATGCTGCAGGATACCCAGGTCAGCCTGGAAAACGCGGGATGAAGCGGCCTCGCCGACGCGAGCCCGGTCATGTCAGCATGGGTAAATATCACTGAGCGGGCGGACCCGACATGTCGTGCGCGTTGGCACGCACGTTAGCGAACCCGGCGTGATTTCACCTCTCCATTCCGATGAGTCTCCACCGGAACGGGAATTTTTGCATGCTCCGATACGCCTTTTGCGCGCATTCAGCTTCGCTTCGGCAGCATGCGCAGCAAGGTATTGTCGTGAATCACGTAGTGATGGACCAGGGCCGCTGCTGCGTGCAGGCCGATCAGGTAGTAGCCGATGGTGCCGATGGTCTCGTGTATTTCCTTGAGCGTGTCGTACAGCGACTTGTCGTGGCCGATCAGTGCTGGCAGTTGCAGGCCAAAGAAAAGGATCGGATCGCCTTTTGCACTCACGGCGAACCACCCGAGTATGGGCATGCCGAGCATGAAAACGTACAGTGCGAAATGCATGGCATTGGCCGAACGTGTTTCAGCTCTGCTCGCAGATCGCTTCCTTTGGGGGCAAAGTCATGCAGGTTGATCATCGCGTAAACCCCGATCAGTAGCAGCAACATCAGCCAGTGCATGCCGATCATCAGTGATCCGTACCGGTCGGTGGTGTTTCCGTAAGCCATGGGCAGTCCTCTTGAGTTTGGGTCTTCGATATCTTGATGCTAATGGAAATCAATGGATCGGGAACAGGCTTGATTGCCAGATTGTTTGAGTAACGTCGGTGGCTTCAGGTCGCAGGGGAGGCGAAGCATTGCTGCCCATCGCGCGCCAGTCGGGCGGCACCGTAGGCGGCATCGGTATGGGCAGCACGCGTGGCCGGCACCTTGAGCAGGCGCTGGCGAATCGATGTCCAGGCTGGATTTTGTGCGCCGCCGCCGGCGGTTTCGACCCGGCCCACGGGCGTGGCGCCCAGCTCCCTGAGTAAACCATAGCCCCGTGCTTCGGTGCGGGCGAGGCTTTCCAGCAGGCCGTGCAGGAAAGCCACATCGTCGGCTGGGCGCGGGGTCAGGCGTGGCACCAGTGTGGGGTCGTTGATCGGGAAGCGTTCGCCGGCGCGCGGCAACGGCCGGTAATCGAGCTGGCTTGCGATTGACGGGTCGATTTTTTCGCTTAACGCCGCCAGCGTGCGGTCGTCAAAAAACTGGCGCAGCACCGCGCCCCCGGCATTGGACGCGCCGCCCGCCAGCCAGCGGGTGCCGAACCAGTGGCTGTAGACGCCGTGTTCGCTGGACTCCACCCGGGTGTCGGACAGCAACTTCAGCACCAGGGTGCTGCCGAGCGAGGTGACGGCGTCGCCGCTACGGCTGACGCCTGCGGCCAGAAATGCAGCGATCGAATCGGTGGTGCCGGCATGCACCTGGCAGCCGGCGTGGATGCCAAGGTAGCGTGAACGCGGTCGCGACACGGTGGTGAGTCGGGAGCCCGGCGCAACGGGTCTGGGCAGGGTGCGGGTGTCTGCCAGGTGATCCACCCAGTCGGGCCAGGCGAGCGTGTCGAGGTCGAGGCCCATTTTCAGGGCATTGTGATAGTCGGCAAACCCCGGTTGCTCGGTCAGCAGGCCCGCCAGCCAGTCGGCCTGGTTGAGGTAGATTCGCGACCCGGCAAGGCCAAGCCATTGTTTCAGCCACAGCACTTTGGACAAACCCGAGGTGACCGCTGCGGCAGGATGACCCGGCGGGGCGAGGGCGGTAATGAGACGGGCTTCGTCTATGGCGCGATCATCGTTATAGAGCAGGGGCGGATGGCGCGGGGTGAGTTCCGCGTTGCAGGCGATGACGGTGCCGGACGTGCCGTCTATGGCGATGGCCGACAACTGCGAGCGAATGGCGGGAGGCAACGCCGCAATCAGATCCCACAGCGCGTCGCGCCAGATGTCAGCGCGCTCGTGTTCCTGCAGCGTGCCGAAGTCGCGTGCGTCCGCGGCGACAATCGCCCCTCCGGCGTCGATCACGCAGCAGCGTGCGCCAGACGTGCCGAAGTCAATCCCAATAAAATACAATCGTTTATCCGCGTGTATTCGACTGATGCTCGAACTTCATCAGGTCGACGTAGGGTTCCGGCTTCCAGCCTTTCTTGCGGTGTTCGGCCACCACGTTGGTGAAGATGCCGCCCCGCACATAAAACTTGGCGGTGACCCGCATGAAGCGTGGTTTGGTGGCCTTGACCAGATCGTCGAGGATGCGGTTGGTGACGTCTTCGTGGAAATGGCCTTCCTCGCGAAAGCTCCACATGTACAACTTCAGGCTCTTGAGCTCGACACAGGTCTTGTCGGGAATGTAGTCGAGGGTGATCGTGGCAAAATCGGGTTGCCCAGTCATGGGGCAAAGGCATGTAAATTCAGGGACTTCCATATGAATATGAAAGTCGCGTCCCGGTTTGGGGTTGGGGAAGGTTCCCAGTGTTTTAGAAGGCGTGGAGGACATAAAAGGCTCAGTGTAGAATGGCGGCACAAAACGTCCCGTAGCGGGCGTTTGGAGACATGATTATAAATCCTAAGGTTCCATCGTCTTGCGTCTAACTCACATCAAACTTGCCGGATTCAAGAGTTTTGTCGATCCCACCGTGATCCCTGTTCCCGCCCAGCTGACCGGCGTGGTGGGCCCCAACGGTTGCGGCAAATCCAACGTGATCGATGCGGTGCGCTGGGTGCTGGGCGAATCGTCGGCCAAGCATCTGCGCGGCGAATCGATGCAGGACGTGATCTTCAACGGCTCGGGCGGGCGCAAGCCGTCCTCGCGCGCGTCGGTGGAACTGGCGTTCAACAACGAGTTGGGCCGGGCCGCCGGCCAGTGGTCGCAATACGCCGAGATTTCGGTCAAGCGCGTGCTCGACCGCAGCGGCGACTCCACCTATTACATCAACAACCTGCGGGTGCGGCGGCGCGATGTGGCCGACCTGTTCCTCGGCACCGGCGTCGGTGCGCGCGCCTACGCCATCATCGAGCAGGGCATGATCTCGCGCCTGATCGAGGCCAAACCGGAAGAACTGCGCGGCTATCTGGAAGAAGCGGCGGGCGTGTCCAAATACAAGGAACGGCGCAAGGAAACCGAAGCACGCTTGCGCGATGCGCGCGGCAACATGAACCGCGTCGAGGACATCCAGCGCGAACTCACTACCCAGGTCGAAAAGCTCACCGCGCAGGCCGAAGTGGCGCAGCACTACCGCAGCCTGCAGGCCGACATGACGTTTGCCCAGCACCAGCTGTGGTTCGCCAGAAAGCATGATGCCGCCCAACAGCGCGCGCGCATCGACAAGGATCTGACCGACGCGCAGACCAAGCTGGAAAGCGAAACCGCGCGGCTGCGGCACATTGAATCGGAACTTGAAACCGCGCGCCAGACCCAGTTTGCCGGACAGGACACGCTCAACACCCAGCAGGCGGCGTACTACCAGGCGCAGTCCGAAGTGGCGCGCATCGAGCAGACCATGGCGCACCAGAACGCCACCCGCGACCGGCTCTATCGCCAGGTGCAGGAACTGGAGGCGCGCGTGCAGGGCCAGCAGGCCCGTCGCACGGCCACCCACGAAGCACTGACCGAAGTCAGCCTGCAACAGCCGGGACTGGAAGCCGTGCTGTTCGAAGCAGAAGCGACGGCGCGCCAGGCCACCGACAGCACCCTGCCGGAAAAGGAAGCCGCACTGCGCCAAGCGCAACAGGGCGTGGGCGAGGCACAGCGCGTGGTGTCGCAAGGCGAACAGGCACGCCAGGTTGATGAAAACAGTCTCGGTCATACCAAACGCCAGCTCGAGCAGCTGGACGCGCGGCAGCGCAGACTCGCTCAGGAACAGGCGCAGTTGCCGCGTCCCGATGCGGCTGGCCTGTCGCAAAAGCAGTTCGAGCTCGAAGAACTGACGCTGACGCTGGAAACGGCACAGGCCGGCCTCAAGGCCGCCGAGACCGCGCTGCCCGAACTGGATGCCGCCCGCGCCCAGCACATGCGCGACCTCGAAGCCGCGCGCAAGGCGCTGCATCAAACCGAAGCCGAACTCGCCGCGCTGAAAAAGCTGCAGGAAAGCCTGAAGGCCGACGAAAAACTCGGCGCCTGGCTGCAGCAGCGCGGGCTCGACAGCGCGCCGCGCCTGTGGGAATCGCTGCGGGTGGCCAAGGGCTGGGAAGCCGCGGTCGAAGCGGTGCTGCGCGAACGCCTGCAGGCGATTTCATCCGACACCCCGTCCGGCTGGTTTGCCGATGCGCCGCCGGCGCGGCTGACGGCATGGCGCGGGCAGGGCGGCAACGTTGCCCCGTCTCCCGACCTGCTGGCCAGCAAGATCGACAGCGACGATGCGGCCGCCACTGCGGCACTGGCCGACTGGCTGGCCGGCGTGTACTGGGCCGACGATGTGGAGGCGGCACAGGCCCGGCGCAGCACGCTTCAGGCCGGCGCATGCATCGTCACCCCGCAGGGCCATCTGTTCACCCGTCACAGCGTCACCTTCCACGGCCCGCATACGGCAGTGGAAGGCATTCTCGCGCGCGGCCGCGAACTCGAGCGCCTGACGGCGGATGCCGACCGGCTGCACGATGAAGTGGCGCAGCTTGACGCGGCCCATGCCGACACGCAGCAACGCTATCTGGAACGCCAGCGCGACGTGCAGGCGCTGCGTGCGCAAACCGGCCAGAACCAGAGCCGCCACCACACCGCGCAGATGGAATTGCTCAGGCTGCAGCAGGCGGTGGAACGGGTACAAAGCCGGGCCACGCAGATCGCCCAGGAACTGGAAGAAGTCACCTACCAGGTGACCAGCGAGCACACCACGCTGGAAACGCTGGAAAGCCGTCTCAAGGCATACCGCGCGCAAAGCGACGTGGCCGCCGACGCACTGAACGCCGCACGTCAGAAGCGCGACCAGGCCGACCGCGCCGTGTTCGAGGCGCGCGAGCTGCAACGCGCGGCAGAGCGGCGTCATCAGGAAGCGGGCTTTGCGCTCACCACCTGCACCACCAAGATCCGGGAACTCGGCGACACGCTGGCGCGCACCGATCAGGAAATCGTCGCTGACGACACGCGCCTGACGCAGGCCCGCGACGAACTGGCCCGCCTGCCTGCCGACGCGCTCGACGTTGAACTGCAGCAGGCGCTGGAAACACGCACCACCTGCGAAGCTGCACTGGCGGCCGCGCGCGATGCGCTGGAAGGCCTGACCACCCAGCTGCGCAGCCACGACGAAGCGCGGCTGGCATGCGAACAGGGGCTCGACCCGCTGCGCCGCACCATCGAGCAACTCAAGCTCAAGGACCAGGAAGCCATGCTGATGCAGTCGCAGTTCGAACTGCAGCTACGCGAGGCCGAGGCCGACGAAGCCGTGCTCGAATCTGCGCTGGCCGAGAGCCCCAAGCCGGCCCAGTTGCAGGGGCAGATCAGCCGCCTGCAAAACGAGATCGCCGCGCTGGGTGCGGTCAACCTGGCCGCGCTGGACGAACTGACCCAGGCGCAGGAACGCAGTGAATATCTGGCGGCCCAGTGCGCCGACCTGCTGGAAGCCGTGACCACGCTGGAAGATGCCATCCAGCGCATCGACCAGGAATCGCGCACCCGCCTCAAGGCCACCTTCGACACTGTTAACCAGCACATGGGCGAGTTGTTCCCGCGTTTGTTTGGTGGCGGCCAGGCGCGGCTGATACTCACCGGCGAAGAACTGCTCGATTCCGGCGTGCAGGTGTTCGCCCAGCCGCCCGGCAAGAAAAACGCCTCGATCCAGCT
>CAJDTZ010000182.1_pt1 | contig 10793 bp, 14 predicted proteins | sample 7390551 | NCBI WGS metagenome assembly CAJDTZ01 (sample SAMEA7055662, study PRJEB34461) | soil metagenome | biome: terrestrial ecosystem; feature: Peninsula; material: soil | place: Antarctica | collected 2016 | reverse complement strand
ACACGCTGACCCAGTCGGGCCGATAGGTCTGGCTGCTGTAATCCCATTCCGGGTAATGGCGTGGCGGCAGGCCCTTGATTTCCTCGCCCGGCTCGATCTTGCGTTCCTCGTCGAACGATTCTTCCTCGTCGCCGGCTTCGATGAAGCGCCACATGTGCCGATTGTCGTCGCGATAGTCGACCACGGTGTTGTCGAAATGCACCCTGGCGAACTGGTCGCTCTGCAAACGGGTTTGCGCCACGTAGCGCAAAGCCAGTGCGGCGATATCCTGGGTGCTGGACGCCTGCTGCCCCGACGCATCCGGTGCCATCAGCGCGTGGAAACGCTGCACGAAATCCAGCAGCTTGACATCGTGATAGCCATGTTCCGGATCGAGCAGCGCGCGCGACAGCATCGTCAGCCGGTGACGCAGGCAGGACGTGGTTTCCGGATCGCAGGCGTCTTCAACCGGATGCGGGTGCTGCGCAAGGAAAAGCCGGCGCAGGCCGGGATATTCACGGATCAGCAAGGTCTCGACGCGGCAGTCCTCGAAGAACTCCACCGCCATGCGCTGGAACGGACTCCAGTTGTCGGCGATCTGCGCGTCGGTCCAGCGGCGGTGGCCAACGATATGCGCCAGCACCGTTCGGTAGCGGTCGATGCCGCTGATCCCGTAGGCGTCGTCGAACACGTCCGGCAGCCGGATGCCGAGTGCGTCGTAATACGGGATCGGCTTGCGCAGTTCGTCGAACGCGGTGGAGTACGGCACCAGCTGATCGCTGTCCTGCCACAGGCCGCGCAGGTACAAATCCAGCCGGCGTTCCACATCCACCAGCAAGGTACCATGCCTTTCGCGCTGCAGCACGGCGCGGCTGTCGGCCGATTGCAGGCTGAAAAAATCCTTTTGTCGCTCGGGGTGGCTGCCGTAGTTGCGGATGCCGTATTCGACCCAGTTTTGCAGGCCGCCAAGTGAAATCTGGTTGAGCAACGCCGCCGACTGGGCGAAGAACTCCGGCAGCCCCGGACTCGGAAACGTAGTGTGGTGGCCGTGGATCGAGCCGGTGGTGCGCTGCATGAAATCCAGCGTGATCTTCAGGTAACGCTGCATCTGTTCCAGTGAATGCAGGCGGCGCGCCACCGGCGCCAGCGTCTCCAGAAACGGCGCGATGGCCCGGCCATTGGGCGATTTCTGCATCGCCTGCACCGCGTCCATGACGAACGGCAACGCGCCCTCGCCCACGGCTTTGGCGGTGGACGGCCATTCTTCCAGAAACGCCAGCATCGGCTCGACCCCGCGCCCCAGCTTGCCGATGACGCGACCCGCTTCGAGGTAGGCATCGATCCCGTCGCGCGTGAGCCATTCGACCGCTTCGGCCATGCAATCCTCGAACACTTCCTCGATCTGCGGGAAGCGTGTGTCGAGCTGCGTCCAGTAAGCCGCCATGAGCGGATGCTGGTATGCGGTTTCGGTGCTCACGTTCAAGTCTTATTCAAACGTCGCGTCGATGGCATGATCGAGCGTGTCGCGAATGTCGGCGTCGTCGGTGATAGGCCGCACCAGCGCCATGCGGCAGGCGTCGCGCGGTTCCACGCCATCCTTGATCAGGGTGGCGGCATACACCAGCAGCCGGGTGGAAATGCCTTCGTCGAGGCCGTGACCCTTGAGGCCGCGCGCCACCCCGCCGATCTTCACCAGCTGGGCGACCATCACGGGGTCGGCGCCGGTTTCCTGCGCCACGATGCGGGTTTCCAGTTCGGCGCTCGGGTAGTCGAAATCGAATCCGGTGAAGCGCTGCTTGGTCGACTGCTTCAGATCCTTCATCAGCGTCTGGTAGCCTGGATTGTAGGAAATCACCAGCTGGAAATCGGCATGCGCGCTGATCAGCTCGCCCTTCTTGTCCAGAGGCAGGGTGCGACGGTGGTCGGTCAGCGGATGGATCACCACGGTGGTGTCCTGGCGTGCTTCCACAATCTCGTCGAGATAGCAGATCGCGCCGATGCGCGCGGCCGTGGTGAGCGGGCCGTCGAGCCAGCGGGTGCCGTTGGCTTCGAGCAGATAACGCCCCACCAGATCGCTGGCGGTCATGTCTTCGTTGCAGGCGACGGTGATCAGCGGCTTGCCGAGCTTCCACGCCATGTATTCGACGAAACGCGACTTGCCACAGCCGGTGGGGCCTTTCACCATCACCGGCAGGCGGTTGCGGTAGGCCGCTTCGTACAGTGCGACTTCGTTCTTCTGCTGCTGGTAAAACGGTTCCTGCTGAATCGTGTACTGGTCTTTGTCGTTCATGTTCACTCCTTGCGCCGGATGAAAAACGCCCCCAGTGAACCGGAGGCGTCTCTCGCTTGCATCAATCTGAGCCGTGCTTACTTGTGCACGCCCAGCTTTTCACGCCAGCCGGGGAAGATCTTGTCGGCATCGCCGGGGAAGGACTCGAATGCGCGGGCAAATTCCTTGTGCTCCTTGGCGAACTCGATCGGATCGGCACCGGCTTTCCAGCACTCGTACGACTGACGCAGCGAGATCGCGCCGGCCGCCGGGCTGTCGATGTGGCCGTAGGCGCCGCCACCGGAGGTGTTGATGACATTGCCGTGACCCAGGTTCTCGAAGAAGCCGGGCAGACGCAGCGCGTTCATGCCGCCCGAGATGATCGGCGTGGTGGGCTTCATGCCATACCATTTCTGGAAGTAGACCGGACCTTGCGCTTCGTCACGCTCGATCATGTAGGCGATGTTCTTGTCGCTGTTCTCGCCTTCCATCTTGCCGTAGCCCATGGTGCCGACGTGGATGCCGGACGCCCCTTGCAGACGCGAGATCTTGGCCAGCACGAACGCGGTGTAGCCACGCAGTGCGGACGGTGAAGTGATCATGCCGTGACCGGCACGGTGATAGTGCAGGTACTGACCGGGGTACTGACGGCGGGCGGTGGTGATCATGCCGGGGCCGCCGACGAAACCGTCGACCAGGAACGCGACCTTGTCTGCATCCGGGCCAAAGGCTTCGAGGATGAAGTCGGCGCGGGCGCACATTTCGTAGTGGTCATCCGCCGTGATGTTGGCGGAGAACAGCTTGGCCTGGCCGGTTTCGTCCTGGGCGCGCTTCATCGCGTCGTACACCAGCGGGTAGACCTTCTTGGCCGGGCAGAACACCTGGTTGCCCTGGGGTTCGTCGTTCTTGATGAAGTCGCCACCCAGCCAGAACTGGTAGGCCGCCGCGGCGAAGGGCTCGGGGCGCAAGCCCAGTTTCGGCTTGATGATGGTGCCGGCGATGTAGCCGCCGTTCACAATCGGCCGACCGAGGATGCGCCACATGTCGGAGATGTCCTTGGCGGGGCCGTCGAACAGCTGGATGGCGCGCTCGGGCACGTGGAAGTCATGAATCTTGGCGTGCTCGATGTCGCCCATGCCCTGGTTGTTGCCGATCACCAGCGTCAGGAACGAGACGATCATCATGCGGCCGTCGGTGATGTTGCGGTCGAACAGTTCGAGCGGGTAGGCAATCCGCATGTCTTCGGTCGCTTCGTCGATCAGGTAGACCAGCGCGTCGACGCCCTTGGTGAAGTCGTCGGTGGTGGAGACTTCGACGTTGGTGCCGGTGGACGATTCGGCGGCGAAGTGAGCGGCCGCTTCCAGGTAACCGTGCCCAGACTTGGGCTTCATCTTGTAGGCGACGAGGATGTGCTTGCCACCCTTGATCAGGTCTTCTTCCTTGAGGGAAAGATCGGCATAACGTGCGGATTGATCCATTGCATGACTCCTGCATTCCCCTGATCACGACAGGGGTGGACTATACGTAGCAGCTTATATAATTAAAATTCAATTATTATGATAAAAACCATAAGGTGAGACTTATACATTCATCATGCGCCGTCTAACGCTTCGTCAATTTCGGGTATTTGAAGCGGTCGCCCGCCACCTGTCGTTTTCGCGGGCAGCCGAGGAACTGCACCTGTCCCAGCCTGCCGTCTCCATGCAAGTCAAGGGCATCGAGTCCATTCTGGGGGTGCCGCTCACCGAGCAACTGGGCAAAAAGATATTCCTCACCGAGGCGGGGCACGAGGTGCTGCACGCCAGCCAGGCCATCACCGCACGACTGGACGACTTGCAGGCCAATTTGTCGCAACTGCGCAGCCTGGAAAGCGGTCGCCTCAATCTGGCCACCACCTCGACCGTCAATGCCGTCGCCACCGACATCCTCGCCCGCTTTCGCGGGAAGCATGCCGGGGTGTCGGTCCATCTGGACGTCTCCAATCGCGCCGCGGTGCTGGATCTGCTGGCCACCAACCGCATCGATCTGGCCATCATGGGCCAAGTGCCCGACGGCCTCGGTCTGGATGCCATCCGCTTTATGGACAACCCGCTGGTGGTGATCGCCCCACCCGACCATCCGCTGGCAGGAAAGAAAAGCATTGCCATGGACAGTCTGGCCGCCGAGTCATTTCTGGTGCGCGAAGCCGGCTCAGGTACGCGGGCGGCGATGGAACGCTTCTTTGCCGCTCGCGGGCTTGAGATTCAATCCAGCATGGAAATGAGCAGCAACGAAGCGATCAAGCAGGCGGTGCAGGCCGGACTGGGTCTGGGTGTTCTTTCGCTGCAGACATTGGAAATGGAACTGGCGCTGAAGCGGCTGGCCGTGCTCGCGGTCGAGGATTTCCCCATCATGCGGCACTGGTACATCGTTCACCGTGCCGACAAGCGGCTGTCGCCGGCCGCGCAGGCCTTCAAGCGTTTTCTGCTGGACGCGGCGCCCACCGTGCTGCCGCAAGCGCCTCCGCTTTAAGCGGGGGCGAAACCGGACGCGTTTGGCTGACTGTTCCCGTAGCGTTCCTCGAGAACCCGAACGGCCAGCTCCTTGGTCTTGAAAATGTGCTCGGCGGGAATCGCGCCGGACCGCTCGCCTTTTTCCAGCACCGCCAGGACCTGCCGCTTGAGGCTGCTGAAGTACAGATCGATCTTCCTGCCGCGCAGTTGCCGTACCAGCGAGCGCAATTTTTCCTCACCCGACACGTCGACATCGTTGATGCCGTTGCCGATGACCAGCACGGCCTGCGCCGCCGGGAAGCGCGTCAGGGCGTCGAGGACCGCTTCCTCGAAATAGGCCACGTTGACGAAGTTGAGCGAACCGTCGAATCGCATCACGACGTAATGCTCGCTGATCGCCTCCAGCCCGTGCGTGTCGATGCCGCCGAGCGCACCGTCCGGATGGCGGCCGAGGATTTCTGCGCGCGGCCGCATGTTGCGCATCATGTAAACAATCACCGTCAGCACCACACCGACCAGAATGCCGTTGGCCAGAGCCGGCGCCATCGCGAGCGTGGCGAAGAATGTGGCGAACCCGATCACGGCATCCAGCCGGTTCACGCTCCAGGCATGAATCAGCGCCTTGACCCGGATCAGGCCGAACACGGCGAACATGATGACCACGGCCAGCACCGCCTGCGGCAGGTGGTAGAGCATCGGCGTGAAAAACAGGATCGTCAGCATCACGCCGAGTGCGCTGATGACGGCGAACAGGCCGGTTTGGGCCCCTTCGCGCGCGGCCACCGCCGAGCGCGAGAACGAGCCGCTCACGACATAGGCATGAAAGAAGCTGCCGACGATATTGGCCAGCCCCTGCCCCACCAGCTCGCGGTTGGTATCGGGCCGCTGCCCGGTTTTGGCGCTGATCGCCTTGGAAATGGACGTGGCTTCCATGAAGCCCAGCAGGGCCATGATCAGCGCTGCCGGCAGCAGCGGCAACACCCGTTGCCAGTCAATCTGCGGGACCTGGAAACCGGGCAGGCCGGCGGGGATCGCGCCCACCACTTCGCCTCCGCCAGTCAGCTTGACCTGGTCGCCTTCCAGACGCGCGAACCGCCAGTGGCCCATGCCCAGGGGTTCCCCTTCGGGCCGGCGTCCGGAAGCGACATAGACCGCGCTGCCATCTGTTGCCGTTTCCCGGGCCAGATTGATGTGGTTCAGATAGATGCGCAACTTGAATACCTGCTCCTCGAGCATCTTGGCCACGGCCTTCTGATGCTCGATTTGCGTGGTGACCTCCAGCCGTCTAAGAGCGCTGGTGTCATCGGACTGCCCCAGCGTTGAAAGTTCTGCCTGAAGCGTGCGAAGCGTTTCGTCATTTGCCTTGATCCGGCTCTTGGTATTGCCCAGTTGAACGATCTGCGCTTTCAGGGTCGGATCCTGCAGCGCATCCAGCGAAACCATGGCGCTGCGCTCGAAGCCGACGAAATAGCTGGCCAGCGTGGTGAAGACGATCGCGGCCAGGATGCCGGGAACGCGGGGCATCATTTTCTGCAGCCCGAAAATAATGGCAAAGGCAGCCACACCGAATACGACCGTGGGCCAGTGGGTGCTGTCCAGTTGCTGCATCACGACCCACAAATCCGACAGGAAGGATTCCGTTCGGGGCATGGGTACGTTGATCAGCTTGTTGAGCTGCGACAAACCGATGATGAGCGCCGCGGCATTGGTGAAGCCGATGATGACCGGGTGCGACAGGAAGTTGACCAGCAGGCCAAGCCGGAACAGGCCCAGCGCCAGACGCAGGATGCCGACCATCAGGGCCAGCATGACCGACAGGACAATGAAGTTTTCCGTTCCGCTACTGGCAAACGGAATCAGCGCCGCCGCCGACATCAGCGACAGCATGGCAGTCGGCCCGGTGTGCAACTGGCGCAGCGAGCCCCACAACGATGCCACGATGACCACACCTGCCAACAGATCGGCGCGCAAGGTTTCGCGCGTCACGGGAAACCAGGCCAGAAACGGAAACAGTCGATACATCAGGGACATCCTGGTTGCAGCAGCATGCCGCATCCTCGATCCGGGCAAGACAGTGTCCGGCTTCACGGTGTGAGTCTCCTGTCATGAGCGGGCAGCTTGGTCTGCGCCCGGGTCAAATGGCTGGACAACAGCAATCCGCAAGGATTGCATTGTCAGACCCGGCTGCCGAGCAGCCAGGCCGAACAGGGTGTTGTCCATCTCGATACTGTCGGCTGGCTAGTCCGGCCACACCCGGGTCGGGTGCTGTCCGGCATCGCGCTCAACCCGGTCAGCCTGCCTGGCCGGTGTGTCGTCACGGGATGCCCTGGACGGACTGGCCGCAGACGGGGTTTGCTTGCTGGAAGACGGGGCGTCCGCCTGGTTGTCCTTGACCTTGCGCAGCCCGGTGGTCAGTTTGTTGGGTACTTTGCTCATGTGCTCAAAACCTCGTCAATAATGGCCTCAACATCATTCACCGCTCGCGCACCACGCGTGCCCAGACGGTAAACACTGGTCCCTTCAAGTGCTGCACTTCGAAACGCCGCACGCCGGGCCAATCCATGTGTCAGCGCTGAAATTTCAAACTCTTCCAGCGTTTCGTGCATCGACCGCGACAACGCGTTGCGCTCATCCAGCTGGTTGAGCACCATGTATGCCCGCAGCTGCGGATTGCCGACACGCGCGTCCAGCACCGCCGCCGTCATGTCGATGCTCGCCCACAGATCCAGCGGCGAAGGCTGGACCGGAATCAACACCCAATCCACCGCGCCCAGCACCTGGCGCAGGCTGTCCGACTGCAGGTGCGGCGGACAATCGATCAGCACGTAGCGATGCGTCTTCGCGGCATCGGTGATGCGCGCATGCACCTCACCCGCTGCAACGCTTTCCACCGCCGGCAACCCGCTTTCCGCGCCACCGACCTGCGCCCAATGCCGGGCCGACCCTTGCGGGTCGGCATCCAGCAGCACGGTCTTGCCGCGGCGCTGGAAACCCGCCGCCAGATTGACCGTCAACGTGGTCTTGCCGGTTCCGCCTTTCTGATTCGCAATGGCAATTCGCAAGGCGGTCATGCTGCTACCTAGCCGGCCTCGGGCAACAGCGCGTCGATCTGCTGCGCCAGGGCAAAGGCTTCGGGTCCCAGCTTGTTGCCGTCGGCGTCGATGGTGACGCTGGCGTAGGTCTTGCCGAAGTTCAGGTTGGGGTAATAGCCGGCGGCTTCCGACACCTTGGCGACACCGTCAAGAAAAGACCGGGTTTCAGGATAGGACGCGAACTCGAATCGCCGGCTCAACATCGGCGGCAGATCCTGTCGCTGCCACTTTGGAATCGGGTTGATGTCTTCAGGCATAACGTTTCTCCTTGGTCAGTAGTGAAGCGGTCATCTTGTCCAGTTCGTCCAGATGCTGCAATTCATCTTGCAAAATCTTCGTGAACAGGGCGTGAAATCTTCGTGAACAGGGCGTGGTGGCCGTCATCGCGCACCCGCATGCAATACGCCGCCGCCTCTTCGTACAACCGCACTGCCTCGACTTCCAGCACGCAATCGATTTCGAACATCTCTTCCATCGATCGGCCCAGTCTCACCGCTGGCAACTGCGTGGCATGCGGCGTCACGCCGAGCTTGAGCAGTGCCTCCATCAGGCTTTCCACATGCCCCAGTTCCTCAATGACATCCTGCCGGAAATGGCCGCAGTATTCCGTCATGCCCCACAGGCCGCACAGTTTCGACTGCGCCATGTACTGCTGGACGGCAGCCATTTCATGCGTCAGTGCCCGATTGAGATACGCCAGTAATCGTGGATCCATTGCCATGCTGTTACTCCCTGAAAACGCCTGTCGTCGCCTAGAGGGCGATGCAGACCACCTCGCCGTCGAGTCCGCCGCCGCCCGACTCGGCTTCGGTGGGCAGAACGTGTTCCACTTCTTCATGCACACGCGCGATGATGTGGGCAGCAACCAGGCCGTCACCCACGCGCTCGCATGCATCCGCGCCGGCGCGCACCGCTGCGTTGACCGCACCGGTTTCACCGCGCACCAGCACCGTCACATACCCGCCACCGACAAACTGGCGACCGATCAGGCGAACTTCCGCTGCCTTGGTCATTGCGTCTGCCGCTTCGATCGCGGGAACCAGACCCCGTGTCTCGATCATGCCGAGCGCGATGCCTGTTGCCGCGCCGGTCATGACCTTGCGTTTCACTTCAACAGCCATGTCCATGGCAGTCTCGATCAGGCCGCAGCTGCCGTGGGCAGGATGTTTTCGACTTCGCTGTGCACGCGGGCGATAATGTGGGCGGCAACCAGGCCGTCGCCCACACGCTCGCACGCATCGGCGCCGGCACGAACCGCTGCGTTCACCGCGCCAGTTTCCCCGCGAACGAGAACAGTGACATAGCCGCCGCCAACAAACTGGCGACCGATCAGGCGAACTTCTGCTGCCTTAGTCATCGCATCCGCCGCCTCGATGGCGGGAACCAGACCGCGTGTCTCGATCATGCCCAATGCAACCCCTGTCAGTCCTGTAGCCATTTTGATTACTCCTTAAAAATTGTAATTACTGTCAAAACAATCAAGGGCAACCAGGCCGTCACCCACGCGCTCGCACGCATCCGCGCCGGCACGAACCGCTGCGTTCACCGCGCCGGTCTCACCGCGCACCAGCACCGTCACATACCCGCCGCCGACGAACTGGCGACCGATCAGGCGAACTTCTGCTGCCTTGGTCATCGCATCTGCCGCTTCAATCGCGGGAACCAGACCACGTGTCTCGATCATGCCGAGTGCAATCCCTGTCATTCCTGTAGCCATTTTGGTCACTCCTTAAAAGATGTAATTACTGTCAAAACAATCAGGCTGCTTCAGCGGTGGGGAGGATGTTCTCCACTTCGCTGTGCACGCGGGCGATGATGTGGGCGGCGACCAGGCCGTCACCCACGCGCTCGCATGCATCGGCGCCGGCACGCACCGCTGCGTTCACCGCGCCGGTTTCACCGCGCACCAGCACCGTCACATAGCCGCCGCCAACAAACTGGCGACCGATCAGGCGCACTTCTGCTGCCTTGGTCATCGCATCCGCCGCTTCAATAGCGGGAACCAGACCACGTGTTTCAATAGCGGGGACCAGACCACGTGTTTCAATCATTCCCAGGGCGATACCCGTCATTGCGCTTGCCATGATGCTTCTCCTTAAAAAACCGTTAATGAAACTTCTTTGCCACATTCGCGGAGTGTTTCCTCCGCATTCCACTGATCGATAATTCCGCAAATCGTCAGATCAGTCAGAACCCTGTAATCGCCGGCGGCATAGCGTGCTGCCGAGCCGCCGGCGGTAAAAACCCATTTCCCTGGTGGCACGCCGACCGGATCGACGGCGACCGACAACTTGCCTGTCTCGTCTGCCAGCACACGCAACGAGGTACTGGCCAAACCCGCGACGCGTCGCGTTGCCACCAGGTCGGACACCACGCGCATGATTTCCATGTCAGCGCTCCTGCCAGTGGTCGATGATGCCGACGATGGTGAGATCGCTCGGAAAGTCCTTGCTGCCGGCAGCTTCGCGTACGCGGTTGGTTGAAACCAGCGTCTTTTCCACTTGCATGATCTTCATCGTTTCGTCCTCAATGCCCGTGAATCGTTAGGTCGTTGTCTGCCAAGGCTTCCAGCGCGCTGTCCTGCTGCTTGGCCTGCACGGTCATGCCGCATACCAGCATTCCGTCGCGCACCAGATCCGGATAACGCGCCTCGATCGCGGCCTTGACGCGGCGGCAGCGTGCCGCCGCGCGTTCTTTCCCCCCCGGCACCTGGCTGTCGTAGCGGTAGTGGATCGCCACCGGCACCGGTAAACCACGTGCCACATTCAGCCGGGAGAAAATCTTGATGCCCACATCCAGGTCCGCCGCCCCTTCTTCGACCGTATGCATATGGCCGATGTAAGCCAGATTGCGCAGATGCACCTTGTCGAAGCCGTCACCGATGCTGATGAAGCGTTCGGCATGGCCGATGTCGGCATAGCGGCCCTGATGGTTGGCGCAGACATAGTCGATCTGCGACAG
>CAJDTZ010000089.1_pt1 | contig 10875 bp, 8 predicted proteins | sample 7390551 | NCBI WGS metagenome assembly CAJDTZ01 (sample SAMEA7055662, study PRJEB34461) | soil metagenome | biome: terrestrial ecosystem; feature: Peninsula; material: soil | place: Antarctica | collected 2016 | reverse complement strand
TGCGGATCCCACGTTGCCAACACGGCGCCTGCCTTGATCTTGGTCCCGTCGGTCACCATCAGCGTGGCGCCATACGGTACTTTGTGGCGCTCACGCTCACGACCACTTTCATCTGCAATGATGATTTCGCCGCTGCGTGATATCGCAACCAGTTCCTTGCGGGCATTGGTTACATAACGCATGGTTGCGGTGTACTGGACTGTGCCATTGGATTTGGCGTCAAGCTGACTAGCCGCTGCGGCACGCGATGCTGCACCACCAATGTGGAAGGTCCGCATCGTCAGCTGGGTGCCCGGTTCGCCGATGGACTGCGCGGCGATCACGCCGACAGCCTCACCCGTATTGACCAGATAACCGCGACCCAGATCGCGACCGTAACATTGCGCGCACAAACCAAAACGGGTCTCACAGGTCAACGGCGTACGCACCTTGACTTCGTCAACACCCAGCGATTCGATGGTGTCGCACACATCTTCGGACAGCAGGGTGCCGGCTTCGAAGACGGTTTCCTGCGACTCGGGATTGATGATGTCACTGACAGCCACGCGACCCAGAATCCGCTCACGCAGCGCTTCAACCACCTCACCGCCTTCGACCAATGCCTTCACGACCAAACCGTTCCTGGTACCGCAGTCGTCCTCGATCACAACCAGATCCTGTGTCACATCGACCAGACGGCGCGTCAGGTAACCGGAGTTGGCCGTCTTCAGCGCGGTATCAGCCAGGCCCTTACGTGCGCCGTGGGTGGAAATGAAGTACTGAAGCATGTTCAGACCTTCACGGAAGTTCGCCGTAATCGGCGTCTCGATGATCGAGCCATCCGGCTTGGCCATCAAGCCCCGCATACCTGCCAATTGGCGAATCTGCGCAGCGGAACCGCGTGCACCGGAGTCGGCCATCATGTAAATCGAGTTAAACGATTCCTGCGAGACTTCCTTGCCCGCGCGATCGGTGACCTTCTCGGTACCCAATTGGCCCATCATGGCCTTGGCGATTGCATCGCCGGCGCGACCCCAGATGTCGACCACCTTGTTGTAGCGCTCGCCTTGCGTCACCAGACCCGAGGTGTACTGCGACTCGATCTCTTTAACCTCGGACTCGGAGGCATCCAGGATCTGATACTTTTCCTTCGGAATCAGCATGTCCTTGATCGCAATCGACATGCCCGACCGGGTTGCATAGGTAAAGCCGGTGTACATCAGCTTGTCGGCCAGGATCACGGTCTCGCGCAATCCGCAGCGACGGAAGCTAGCGTTGATCAGCTTGGAAATTTCCTTCTTCTTCAGCGCCTTGTCGACAAAGCTGAACGGCAGGCCCGGCGGCAGAATCTCGGACAACAACGAACGGCCCAGCGTGGTTTCGACGCGCTTGATCGTTTCGACGCGGTTCTTGTTCTCGTCTAGCGTGACTTCCTTGATGCGCACCGTGACACGGGCATGCAGTTCAGCCACACGGTTATCGTACGCACGGCGCGCCTCGGTCACGTCGGCAAACATCATGCCTTCGCCCTTGGCGTTGACCATCTCGCGCGTCATGTAATACAGACCCAGCACGATGTCCTGCGACGGCACGATGATCGGCTCGCCGTTGGCGGGCGACAGCACGTTGTTCGAGGCCAGCATCAGGGTACGGGCTTCGGCCTGCGCTTCCAGCGACAGCGGCACGTGAACGGCCATCTGGTCGCCGTCGAAGTCGGCGTTGAATGCGGCACACACCAGCGGATGCAGCTGAATCGCCTTGCCTTCGATCAGCACCGGCTCGAACGCCTGAATACCCAGGCGGTGCAGGGTCGGCGCACGGTTCAGCATTACCGGATGCTCGCGAATGACTTCTTCCAGCAGATCCCACACGATCGGCTCTTCATCTTCCACCATTTTCTTGGCGGCCTTGATCGTGGTCGCCAGCCCCATGACCTCGAGGCGATTGAAGATAAAAGGCTTGAACAGTTCCAGCGCCATCTTTTTCGGCAAACCGCACTGGTGCAACTTGAGCGCCGGGCCCACCACGATGACCGAACGGCCAGAGTAGTCGACGCGCTTGCCCAGCAGGTTTTGACGGAAACGACCGCTCTTGCCCTTGATCATGTCGGCCAGCGATTTCAGCGGACGCTTGTTGGCGCCGGTCATGGCCTTGCCGCGACGACCGTTGTCAAGCAGCGAATCGACCGATTCCTGCAGCATGCGCTTTTCGTTGCGCACGATGATTTCCGGTGCCTTCAGTTCCAGCAGACGCTTCAGACGGTTGTTGCGGTTGATCACCCGACGATACAGGTCGTTCAGGTCGGACGTGGCGAAACGGCCACCATCCAGCGGTACCAACGGACGCAGTTCAGGCGGCAGCACCGGCAGCACTTCGAGAATCATCCACTCGGGCTTGATGCCCGATTTCTGGAAGCCCTCGAGAATCTTCAGGCGCTTCGACAGCTTCTTCAGCTTGGTGTCGGAACCGGTCTTGCTGATTTCCGAATGCAACGTCTCCACTTCGGTATGCAGATCAAGCGAGCGCAGCAGTTCGCGCACGGCTTCCGCACCCATCAGCGCCTTGAATTCGTCGCCGTACTCTTCCAGTTTGGAAAGGTAGTCTTCCTCGGTCAGCAACTGGCCGCGGTTGAGCGGCGTCATGCCGGGCTCGGTCACCATGAAGCCTTCGAAATAGAGCACGCGCTCGATGTCGCGCAGCGTCATGTCGAGCACCATGCCAAGACGGCTGGGCAGTGACTTCAGAAACCAGATGTGCGCGACTGGCGAAGCCAGCTCGATGTGCGCCATGCGCTCGCGGCGCACTTTCGACAGCGTGACTTCAACGCCGCATTTTTCGCAGATCACGCCACGATGCTTGAGGCGCTTGTACTTGCCGCACAGGCACTCGTAATCCTTGACCGGGCCAAAAATCTTGGCGCAGAACAAGCCATCGCGTTCCGGCTTGAAGGTGCGGTAGTTGATAGTTTCCGGCTCCGGCGACGCCAGGCCAATCTTGATGACGTCGAACTCTTCCTCGTGGGTGGCCTGCTTGAATAGATCTAACAGTGCTTTCATGGCTGTGTCCTCACCCCTAAATTAATAACGTTCGAGATCAATGTCGATACCCAGTGAACGGATTTCCTTCACCAGCACGTTGAACGATTCCGGCATGCCAGCCTCGATCTTGTGATCGCCCTTGACGATGTTTTCGTACACCTTGGTACGTCCATTCACATCGTCCGATTTCACCGTCAGCATTTCCTGCAGCACGTAAGACGCGCCGTAGGCTTCCAGTGCCCACACTTCCATTTCGCCGAAACGCTGGCCGCCGAACTGTGCCTTGCCGCCCAGCGGTTGCTGGGTCACCAGCGAGTACGGCCCGGTTGAACGCGCGTGCATCTTGTCATCAACCAGGTGATGCAGCTTCAACACGTGCTTGTAGCCCACCGTTACCTGACGATCGAATGCTTCACCGGTGCGTCCGTCGTACAACGTTACCTGGCCGCCTTCGGGCAGTCCGGCCAGCGTCAACATGCGGCGGATTTCCTCTTCCGAGGCGCCGTCGAAAACGGGCGAAGCAAATGGCACGCCTTTCTTCAGATTGCCTCCCAGTTCGATGATTTCGTCATCCGAGAAGCTATCCAGATCTTCCGACTTGCCCGACTGGTTATAAATCTGCTTCAGGAAGGCACGCAGATCCTTGACCATGGATTTGGCCTGCGCATCAAGCATCTGGCCGATTTTCTCGCCCAGGCCTTTGGCAGCCCAGCCCAGGTGGGTTTCCAGAATCTGGCCGACGTTCATCCGCGACGGCACACCGAGCGGGTTCAGCACGATATCGACCGGACGACCGTCTGCCATGAAGGGCATGTCCTCGACCGGAACGATCTTCGACACCACACCCTTGTTACCGTGGCGACCGGCCATCTTGTCACCGGGTTGCAGCCGACGCTTGACCGCAAGGTAGACCTTGACCATCTTCTGCACGCCGGGCGGCAATTCGTCGCCGGCGGTGAGTTTTTTCTTCTTCTCTTCGAACATCGCATCGAACTCGATGCGCTTCTGGGTCAGGCTGTCTTTCAGCGATTCCACACCGCGGCTGGCATCATCGTCAGCCAGGCGGATATCGAACCAGTCGTGGCGATTCACCGACTCCAGATAGTCATTGGTTACCTTGCTGCCCTTGGCGAGCTTTTTCGGGCCACCATTGGCCACTTTCAGGTGCAGCAGTTTTTCCAGACGCGCAAAGGTATCGTCCTCGACGATACGCATGCGGTCAGTCATGTCCTTGCGGTATTCGGCCAGTTGCGTGTCGATAATCGACTGCGCGCGCTTGTCGCGCTCGATGCCTTCGCGGGTGAACACTTGTACGTCGATGACCACGCCCGACATGCCGGACGGCACCTTGAGGCTGGTGTCCTTTACGTCGCTGGCCTTTTCGCCAAAGATTGCGCGCAGCAGTTTTTCTTCCGGCGTCAACTGGGTTTCACCCTTGGGGGTCACCTTGCCGACCAGAACGTCGCCAGCTTCGACTTCAGCGCCAATGGCGATGATGCCCGAATCATCCAGACGTCCCAGCTGGCGCTCGGCCAAATTGGAAATGTCGCGGGTAATTTCTTCCGGTCCGAGCTTGGTGTCACGTGCCACCACCGACAACTCTTCGATATGAATCGAGGTGTAGCGGTCTTCCGACACTACTTTCTCGTTGATCAGGATCGAGTCCTCGAAGTTGAAACCGTTCCACGGCATGAAGGCGACCAGCATGTTCTGACCCAGTGCCAGCTCACCCATGTCGGTCGAGGCGCCATCGGCAATCACATCACCGCGAGCGATGACGTCTCCCCCCTTCACCAGCGGACGCTGATTGATGTTGGTGTTCTGGTTGGAACGGGTGTACTTGATCAGCGAGTAGATATCCACCCCCACCTCGCCTGCGCGTGCTTCATCATCGTGCACACGAATCACGATCCGGCTGGCATCAATATAATCAACAATACCGCCACGGTGTGCGGTCACCACCGTGCCTGAGTCAACCGCAGCGGTGCGCTCAATGCCTGTGCCGACAAAGGATTTTTCCGGACGCAGACAAGGCACCGCCTGACGCTGCATGTTGGAGCCCATCAGGGCGCGGTTGGCGTCATCATGCTCAAGGAACGGAATCAGCGAAGCAGCCACCGACACGATCTGTGCCGGGGCCACGTCCATGAATTCGATGCGGTCAGGGGTCGACAGCGTAAATTCATTTTTGAAGCGGCACGAAACCAGATCATTCGTAAACTTGCCCTTGGCATCGAGTTCGGCGTTGGCCTGCGCGATCACGAATTTGCTTTCTTCGATGGCCGACAGATATTCAATCTCGTCGGTCACCTTGTGATTAATTACCTTGCGGTAAGGCGTCTCGATAAAGCCATACCAATTGGTGCGGGCGAACAGGGCCAGTGAATTGATCAGGCCGATGTTCGGACCTTCCGGCGTTTCGATCGGGCACACACGACCATAATGGGTTGGGTGCACATCGCGCACCTCAAAGCCAGCGCGTTCGCGGGTCAGACCTCCCGGTCCCAACGCAGAAACGCGGCGCTTGTGGGTAATTTCGGACAGCGGGTTGGTCTGGTCCATGAACTGAGACAACTGGCTGGAGCCGAAAAACTCCTTGATCGCGGCCGACACCGGCTTGGCATTGATCAGGTCATGCGGCATCAGGTTGTCGGATTCAGCTTGCGACAGGCGCTCACGCACGGCGCGTTCGACCCGCACCAAACCTGCACGGAACTGGTTTTCAGCCAGTTCGCCGACACTCCGCACACGACGGTTACCGAGGTGATCGATGTCGTCGATCTCGCCACGGCCATTGCGCAACTCGACCAGAATCTTGATGACCGCGACAATGTCTTCGGTCGACAGCGTACCGGTGCCTGTCAGCTCCTCCCGAGCAATGCGACGGTTGAACTTCATGCGGCCCACGGCCGACAGGTCATAGCGGTCTTCGCTGAAGAACAGGTTGCCGAACAGGGTATTCACCGCATCCTCGGTGGGCGGCTCGCCTGGACGCATCATGCGATAGATAGCCACCTTGGCCGTATATTCATCTGCGGATTCGTCTGCGCGCAGCGTTTGCGAGATGAATGCGCCATGATCCAGGTCATTGGTGTAAATCGTGTTGAACTTGCCAACCTTGGCCGCTGCCAATGCTTCCAGCAACTCTTCGGTGATCTCGTCGTTGGCACGCGCAATCAATTCACCGGAAGCGGTATCCACCACATCGTGCGACAGCACGCGGCCAACCACGAATTCGGTTGGCACAGCCCACTTCTTCACCCCTGCAGCATCCAGTTCACGTATGTGCTTGGCCGTGATGCGCTTGTCCTTGCCAACAATGACATGATCGTCCTTGCCACAGATATCGAAGCGCGCAATCTCGCCACGCAGGCGTTCAGGCACCAGTTCGAACTGAACACCCTGGGTGTTGATGTAGAAGGTATCGCTGCTGAAAAAGTTTTCCAGAATGCTGGCCGGCGTGTAGCCCAGCGCCTTGAGCAGAACCGTAACCGGCATTTTGCGGCGGCGGTCGACCCGGAAAAACAGGATGTCCTTGGCATCGAACTCGAAATCGAGCCAGGACCCACGATACGGGATCACCCGTGCCGAAAACAGCAGTTTTCCAGAGCTGTGCGTTTTGCCGCGGTCATGTTCGAAGAACACTCCCGGCGAGCGATGCAACTGAGACACGATCACGCGCTCGGTGCCGTTGATCACGAAGGAGCCGGTCGGGGTCATGAGCGGTATTTCGCCCATGTAGACTTCCTGTTCCTTGACTTCCTTGATCGTCGGCTTGGAGGCTTCCTTGTCCATGATCACCAGCCGCACCTTGGCACGCAGCGGTGCACAGAAAGTCAGTCCGCGCTGTTGACATTCCTTGATGTCGAACACCGGCTCGCCGAGCAGGTAGCTCACATATTCCAGGCGCGCATTGCCACTGTGGCTGACAATGGGAAAAATCGAGGTGAATGCGGCTTGCAGGCCTTCATTCAGGCGCTCGTCACGCGTGCGCCCTTCCTGCAGGAAGGCCCGATAGGATTCAAGTTGGGTCGCCAGAAGAAAAGGTACCGGAAGGGTGTTGGTCCGACTGGCAAAGCTTTTGCGCAGACGTTTTTTCTCGGTAAAGGTATAAGCCATGGGGTCTCCTTGACGATCAGGGGCAAGCGGGCGCGCGGGTCAAAACCTGCGCAATGTAAGGCACACGCAAAAAGCAAACGACCCGGAAGCCGATTCCGGGTTCCGGGTATTTGCTGCTTGCGTCTGCTGCGGGCTTCCCCGCAACACACCACGGTAAATGTGGCGAAATAATTTTGTCTCCAGAATCAGTCGGCCCGCTTGCGCAAACCGACCAGGGATCCGTTGACTTATTTGATTTCGACGGAAGCGCCAGCGTCTTCCAGCTGTTTTTTCAGGGCGTCGGCATCAGCCTTGGTCGCGCCTTCTTTAACAGCCTTGGGTGCGCCATCAACCAGATCCTTTGCTTCTTTCAGGCCCAGGCCGGTAGCAGCACGCACCACCTTGATGACTTCCACTTTCTTTTCGCCAGCGGAATTCAGCATCACGGTGAACTCGGTCTGCTCTTCAGCAGCAGCGGCACCACCAGCTGCGGGAGCAGCCACGGCCACTGCAGCAGCAGCAGCGGAAACGCCAAACTTTTCTTCCATTTCCTTGATCAGCTCGGACAGATCCAGAACGGTCATGCCAGCGATTGCGTCAAGAATTTCAGCTTTAGAAACAGCCATGTGTATTACTCCTGTCAATTGTGCTTCAGATTAAAAACAATACGTCGTATGGGTTGTCTGCAAGACCTTAAGCGGCCTGCTTGTCACGCACAGCAGCCAGTCCGCGAACGAATTTGGTCGGCACTTCATTAAGCGTGCGAACAAATTGCGTGATCGGAGCCTGCATGGTGCCCAAGAGCTTGGACAACAGTTCATCACGGCTGGGCATGCTGGCCAGATTCCCCACATCCTTGGCGGACATGATGAAATTGGGCATGGCACCCGCCTTGACGACAAACTTGTCGTTGGTCTTGGCAAATTCGTGCATCACTTTGGCGGCAGCCACCGGGTCTGCGGACATACCATAAGCAAGCGGACCAACCAACTGGTCCGCAATACCTGCAAATGGCGTATCCGCGAGCGCGCGGCGAACCAGCGTGTTTTTCAACACGCGCAAATACACACCTTCCTTACGCGCTTGCGCACGCAGTTTGGTCATATTTTCCACCGTGATGCCACGGTATTCAGCAACTACAACCGTTTGAGCGGTTGCCACTTGCGCAGCAACCTCAGCAACGACGGCTTTCTTTTCTTCAAGATTCAGACTCAAGGTCTTACCTCCTTCTCAGTAACGTAGCGCACCCGCTTGTGTCCACGGGACGCTCCGGCTGGCGGCCTTGACAGGAAAATCCTGCTGGGGAACGCCATCTGCGTAGGCTCCGGCTTGAGGCAAACAGAGGACTGAGCGTCACCCATTCAACCCGGCCAGAATTAAATCCTTGCGGATGCCTACGGTCTTTGACAACCCGTCTACCGAACATCCGGCGACGGCCCAAAGTTCAACAAGGCACTCTTTGCAGAGTGCCCACAATTTTTATGCGCTGACGCTGGCTTGGTCGACCCGCACACCTACGCCCATGGTGCTGGACACCGACAGGCGCTTGAAGTAGACACCCTTCGAACTGGCCGGCTTGGCGCGCTGCAGCGCATCCAGCAAAGCAACCATGTTCTCTTTCAGGTCTTCCACCGCGAACGAGGCACGACCAATGGTGCAATGCACAACACCACCCTTGTCGGTACGGTACTGAACCTGGCCCGCCTTGGCGTTCTTGACCGCGGTCGTCACGTCAGCCGACACCGTTCCCACTTTCGGGTTCGGCATCAAGCCGCGCGGGCCAAGGATCTGGCCCAGCTGACCCACAACGCGCATGGCATCAGGCGTGGCAATCACCACATCAAAGTCCATCTTGCCAGCCTTGATGTCGGCAGCCAGATCGTCGAAGCCCACCACATCCGCACCAGCGTCTTTTGCCTTTTGCACGTTATCGCCCTGAGCGAAGACCGCCACGCGAACTGTTTTGCCAATGCCTTTAGGCAGCACGACTGCTCCTCGAACCATCTGATCCGATTTACGCGCGTCAACACCCAGATTCACAGCAATGTCGACCGATTCGTCGAATTTGGCGGTTGCAGTTTCCTTGACCAGCTGCAACGCATCGGCCAAGGGATAATTACGGTTGCGGTCAATCTTCTCGCTGATTGCACGCATGCGTTTGGAAGCTTTAGCCATCTCAGATGCCCTCCACGTTGATGCCCATGGAACGGGCCGTACCAGCAATTGTTCGCACTGCCGCGTCCATGTCAGCCGCTGTCAGATCAGGCTCTTTGGCTTTTGCAATCTCTTCAAGCTGAGCGCGCGTAATGGTGCCCACCTTGTCCACGTGCGGACGCGCACTACCCTTGTCGAGCTTGATCGCTTTCTTGATCAGGACCGTTGCGGGTGGGGTCTTCATCACGAAGGTGAAGCTCTTGTCCGCGAACGCAGTGATCACAACCGGAATCGGCAGACCAGGCTCCATGCTCTGGGTCTTGGCGTTGAACGCCTTGCAGAACTCCATGATATTCAGGCCGCGCTGACCGAGCGCAGGACCAATGGGGGGCGACGGGTTTGCTTTACCCGCCGGCACTTGCAGCTTGATATAGCCGACTATCTTCTTTGCCATGATGGCTCCTTGTAAGTGAGTACCAACGCGCTTTGGGTTGCCCTACTTGCGCTCCTCTCCGGATTACCGGAAACAACTACCGGTTAATACCGGAACACCCTTTAGCAGCCGGACCGAAGTTCGGACTAGCTTTTTTCGACCTGACCGAAACCCAGTTCAACAGGCGTCGCCCGGCCAAAAATCATTACCGACACGCGCAATTTGCTCTTGTCGTAATTCACTTCTTCTACATTTCCGTTGAAATCGGTGAATGGTCCATCGATTACCCGAACCAATTCCCCCACCTCGAACAAGACCTTGGGCCGCGGCTTCTCCACCCCTTCTCGCATTTGGTCGAGAATCGACTGCATTTCCTTGTCTGTGATGGGCGCCGGCTTTGTCGCGGTCCCACCCACAAATCCGGTAACCTTGGGGGTGCTTTTCACCAAGTGCCAGGTGTCGTCATCCATTTCCATCTGCACCAGGACATAGCCGGGGAAGAATTTGCGCTCGGCAGTCTTTTTCTGCCCCGCCTTCATCTCTACCACCTCTTCCACCGGCACCATGATTGCAGGCTTGGGCTGCCCCAAATCATCTACGATCACCCCAAAGCGATCCTTCATGCCAGCGCGTTCAATACGCTCGGCCAAATTGCGCGCAACGCTTTTCTCGAAGCCGGAGTAGGCATGAACCACGTACCAACGCATACTCAACCTCCCTGTCCCATGGCCAGTTTCACCAGCCAGGTCAAAATGCTGTCCACCGCCCACAGAAACAGCGCCATCACGACCACAAAAGCCATGACAACGCCCGTCATCTGAATCGTCTCCTTGCGAGTCGGCCAGACCACTTTCTTCGCCTCGTCCCGCGCATCTAGCGCAAAAGCGAAGAACTGCCTGCCCGGACCCGACATGCCGGCAACCACACCTGCCAGCACAACGCCTGCAATTACCGACAGCACCCGCACAACGGTGGGCGCATCGGTAAATAAGTAATAGCCGGCCACCCCTGCGATGACCAGCAATGCCGCTACCAGCAGCTTGATTTTGTCAGCCATGAATGCTGTGCGCCTTGCGGCTTATCCTGTGGCAGGCCAAGAGGGTCTCGAACCCCCAACCTTCGGTTTTGGAGACCGACGCTCTACCAATTGAGCTATTGGCCTGTATTCTCAAA
>CAJDTZ010000122.1_pt1 | contig 11018 bp, 10 predicted proteins | sample 7390551 | NCBI WGS metagenome assembly CAJDTZ01 (sample SAMEA7055662, study PRJEB34461) | soil metagenome | biome: terrestrial ecosystem; feature: Peninsula; material: soil | place: Antarctica | collected 2016 | reverse complement strand
TTCCCAGGCGCGGAGCAGTTCGTGCAGGTCTTTTGCACGCATCTTCTCAGCGTCTTCTTTCAGCATGTTCAACTTCTCTTCAGCCACGCCCAGCATGTTCGCATTGGTGGTGTAGTAAGTCGCCACGCCTGCAACATACTCGTCCATGATCTTCTGCAGACGGAACTGCAGCATCTTGGGCGTGATGTAGTTGGGGTTCACATCGATAGCGGTGGTGTAGTCCTTGTGCTCCAGGAAAGTACGGACCGGCTTGTAGATGTCTTCCACCAGTTGCTCAACGGAGGTGTCGAGCTCGGGCTTCAGGTCTTTGTTGTCGATGCAGTACTTGACCATGGACTTGGCACACATGCGGCCTTCGGCGTGTGAGCCGGAGGAGAACTTGTGGCCGGATGCGCCCACGCCGTCGCCGGCAGTGAACAGACCCTTGACCGTGGTCATCGAGCGGTAGCCCCAGCTCCAGCCCGAGGGCAGGTGAGCCGGAATCTTGTCTTTATCCGCATGATCTTCCGAGGTCGGCGCGCCCAAATCGGTCGGACCCGACACCCAGATGCCGCAGCAACCGGAGTGTGAACCCAGCAGGTAGGGCTCGGTTGGCATGAGTTCGGAGTTTTTCTTCTCCGGCTCGATGTTCTCGCCCACCCAGATACCGCACTGGCCGACGCACATGTCGAGGAAGTCTTCCCAGGCTTCAGCTTCCAGGTGCTTCACTTCGCGAGGCGTCAACGTCTCACGCAGTTTGGCCAAGGCGGTCACGGTGTCCATGTAAATGGGGCCGCGGCCTTCCTTCATTTCCTTCAGCATCAGGTGGTTACGCAGACACGATGCGGGAACGGCAGCCTGCCCGTAGGGCGGGTAGTCATTCAGCAGTTCCTTGTTTTTCACCATGTAGACTTCGCCGTACGCGTTCACAGCTTGCGCTTTGAACAGCAGGAACCATGCGCCAACCGGGCCGTAACCGTCTTTGAAACGGGCGGGCACGAAGCGGTTTTCCATCATGGTCAGCTCGGCGCCAGCTTCGGCAGCCATTGCGTAGGTCGAACCTGCATTCCACACCGGGTACCAGGCGCGGCCGGTACCTTCACCGACTGAACGCGGACGGAAGATGTTCACGCAACCACCGGCAGCCAGCAGAATCGCCTTGGCCTTGTACACCACGACTTTATGGTCGCGGGTCGAGAAGCCGACCGCACCAGCAATACGCTGGGGATCGTTCTTGTCGTTAACCAGCTTGACGATGAAGATGCGCTCTTCAATACGGTCCATGCCGAGTGCTTTTTTGGTGGCTTCAGCAACGATCCATTTGTAGGATTCGCCGTTGATCATGATCTGCCATTTGCCTGAACGCACGGGCTTGCCGCCGTCCTTCAGCGTGGGCAGGCCCTGAGCGCCGTCATGACGCTCGCCGTTTTCGTCGGTTTTCCAAATGGGCAGGCCCCACTCTTCGAACAGGTGAACGGAATCATCCACGTTACGGCCCAAGTCGTAGGCCAGGTCGTCGCGGGTGATGCCCATCAGGTCGTTGGAGACCATGCGTGCATAGTCAGCGGGATCCTGTTCGGAACCGATGTAGGTGTTGATCGCAGACAAACCTTGTGCAACTGCACCCGAACGGTCCATTGCAGCCTTGTCAACCAGCTTGATCTTCAGATCAATGCCCATCTCGGCCTTGGCAGCGTCTGCCCAGCGCATGACTTCGTAACCGGCGCCGCAGCATGCCATGCCACCGCCGATCAGGAGGATGTCTACTTCCTCCTGGATTACTTCGGGATTACCAAATTCTCCAGCCATTTCATTTACCTCTCTAATTTAACCGGGATTACTTGCGGATCAGTTCGGCAGGGTTACCAGCGCGGTAGCCGCCCATCATGTCGCGCGTGAACGAGCCAATTGCCTCGATGTCAGCCATCTTGGGCATGGGCTTGCCGCCGTAGCAGTCAATGGAGCCTTCGGGCGTGGTGCGGATCGGGAACTTGAAACGCTTCAGCACGCCATTGCGGAACTTAATGGTCCACATGATGGAGTCGGAACCGCGCAGCGGCTGAACCATGCCACCCAGCGGCACGACGTCAGCGTAGTGGCGGCATTCAATGGCTTGTTGCGGGCAAATCTTCACGCAGGAATAACACTCCCAGCACTGCTCGGGTTCCTGGTTGAATGCGCGCATGGCGTGGCCGGTTTCAGAACCGTCCTTGTCCAACTTCATCAGATCGTGCGGGCAGATATACATGCAAGCGGTCTTATCCTGACCCTTACAGCCATCGCACTTGTCGGTACGAACATAGGTTGGCATTAAAATCTCCTTCTTAGTTAGCTAACAATCCGCGTCCGTCGCGGTCCGATTAGAACTGAACCCGTCCTTGGCCGGGGCGTATCGCGAATCCGCTTCCGGTAGGCTCGTGTCCTAAAACCCTTGCCCTGATTGTGTGGTGCAACAAGCAGGGCTTATCCTGCCGGCATCGCTGCCGGCAGGAATAATCATGCTGCCGAGTGGCCTTTCATCTCGACTTTGACGTTTTGCTCTGCGGTCAGTCCAGCGTAGTACTTCTGCAGCACTTTAGCGACTTCGGGACGGCTGAATTCGACCGGCAGGTCCTGACCTTCAGACAACATCGAACGCACCTTGGTGCCAGACAACAGGATACGGTCATCCTTGGTGTGCGGGCAGGTGCGCTGCGAGGCCATGCCACCGCACTTGTTGCACCAGAAGGTCCAGTCGATATTCATGTTCACGGTCTCGAGCGAGCCCTTGGGAATCTCGTCGAAAATCTTTTGGGCGTCGAACGGGCCGTAGAAGTCGCCCACTCCGGCATGGTCACGACCGACGATCAGGTGAGAACAGCCATAGTTCTGACGGAACAGCGCATGCAGCAGCGCTTCACGCGGGCCGGCATAGCGCATGTCGAGCGGGTAGCCTGCCTGGATCACGGTGTTGGGGGCAAAGTAGTTCTCGACCAGCACGCTGATGGCTTCCGAGCGGACTTCAGCGGGGATGTCGCCAGGCTTGAGCGCGCCCAGCAGGGAATGAACCAGCACGCCGTCCATGGTTTCGATGGCGATCTTGGCCAGGTATTCGTGCGAACGGTGCATCGGATTGCGGGTCTGGAAGGCGGCGATCCTGGACCAGCCCATTTGTTCGAATTTGGCACGGGTTTCGGCCGGGGTCATGAACTGGTCGCCGTATTCTTCCTTGAAGGTGCCGGTGGACAGGACCTTGACCGGACCGGCCAGGTTGTATTTGCCCTGGGCCATGACCATCTTGACGCCGGGGTGTTCGAGGTCGGTGGTCTTGTAGACCTGCATGCACTCGTGGGCCTTGTCGATGGTGTACTTGTCGGTCACCTTCATGGTGCCCATGATCTCGCCGGATTCGACGTCGACCAGGGCGAGATCGTCGCCATCCTTGATGCCTTCGTCATCGGTGGAAAGCGTGACGGGGATGGGCCAGAACAGGCCGTTGGCCATTTTGTAGCCGTCGCAGACACCCTGCCAGTCGGATTTGGTCATGAAGCCGTCGAGCGGCGTGAATCCGCCAATACCCATCATGATGAGGTCGCCCGTTTCGCGTGAACTCATCTTGAGCTTGGGCAGCGAGGCAGCGCGGGATTTTTCGGCGGCGAGTGCGTCACCCGTCAGCAACAGGGGCTTGAGTTCACCGCCACCATGTGGGCGTACCAGTTTGGACATGCTGTCTCCTCAGACTTTTTGGGGGTATTTGAGTCCAAGGAGCATAGCACCAGGCCCTGGCGCTGAATAATCCTTTATTTTTATAAAAGGATAAGCAGGTTTGATATGAATTGTGAAAATGGAAAAGCCCGGAATATCCGGGCTTTTATTCAACTAAAACAATTCGTTATGCGTCAAAGAAGGCGGGCATGTCGGTTTGTTCCGTTTTGATGACATCTACCCAGGCCGGTTTGGTGTCCCCCCCGGCAGCAGCCAGCTTTTTGGTTTCTTCGTACAGCATTTTCCAGCGATTGTAGAGACAGTCGCTGACCTTGCGCATGCTCGAATCAAAGTAGGAGTTGTGCAGGTCGCCAATAGTGCGGGTAAATGATTCCATCTGCTCCTGCAGATTGTGCGGGTAGCCATGGCGATTGGGGTCGGCGTACTTGACCATCTCGCGCTTGACGGCGCGAACGAAGACTTTCTGGCCCTCGGTGAGGTCGGATTCGGTGCGCGGCGCACCGCCAAAATTCATTACTTCTTGAATAAAGCCATTCAGACGTTCGCCGAAATCAAAGTTGGCGTAATCGACGTTTTGCATACATTCTCCAATATTTCCTGTTCCAGGTATTCAGACGGCATTGACGTACATCCACTTCTCATCCTACGCCGCGCGATTGGGCTGTCCAGCCGTTTCCCCGGCATGGGATTCGAATTATTGCCTAAGCCCTTGAATCCAGCGGGAATAAATTTTGTCCGCCAACTGGTGTAGCCGGGCTGTGCGGGCAGGCATCTCCGATTGAATGGATTCGGGCGACTGAACGCCCGGACTGTCGCTCGCCGCAACTTCGGCAGCACCGCTATCGCACCAGGTGGCAATGAGTTCGGGTGTCATCTCGACATGACACTGCATGCCGATGTGGCGGTTGTTCAATACATAAGCCTGATTGGGGCAATAGGCGCTTTCCAGTATGCGTGTGGCGCCGGGTGGCACGGTAAAGGTTTCGCCATGCCAGTGAAACGCCAGCATCGGCTGTGCCACATCGCCCAGCCAGGGGCGTGCCGCTTCGGCATCGGTGACCTTGACGTCACCCCAGCCGATTTCCTTGACCGGGTTGGGCCCCACTGTTCCCCCCAGCGCCTTCGACATCAATTGCCCGCCCAGACAGTGACCAATGACCGGGATATCCGACGTGATGGCTTGGCGTATCAATGTCAGCAGGGGGGGAATCCAGGGCAACTCATCGTTCACGCTCATCGACCCGCCCATCAAGCACAGGCCGGAAATGTCGTTAAGATTCTCGGGCACAGGGTCGCCCGCGTCGATCCGCACCAGTTTCCATGGAATGCCGTGATGGTCCAGATACGTGGTGAAATAGCCGGGCCCTTCGGTTAGGGAATGACGGAAAACCAGAACAGGACGCATATGGTACTCAAGCAAATATTAAACAGTCTCATCATAGCGTCAGGCTGGCTTGCCTGCACCACTGCGTGGGCGGCCAGCCACCACTGCGTGGGCGGCCAGCGTGTCCGTGGTGGGCTTGTTCAAGGACAAGGCCATCGTCAGCATCGACGGCGGCAAAACGCGGACCATGAGTGTCGGACAGACCATACAGGGGGTGAAGTTGGTGGCGGCCGATTCCGGTGGTGCAAGTTTCGATGTCGATGGCACACGCCGCACGCTCAACATGGGCCAATCGTTTGCCGGTGGCGCATCGCAGGGAGACCGCCAGAGCGTGTCCCTGACGGCGGACGTGCGCGGCCACTTTGCCGCTTCCGGTTCGCTCAATGGCTATCCGATGACTTTTCTGGTCGATACCGGTGCAACCGCCATTGCAATCAATGCGACCGAGGCCCGACGCATGGGCCTCGACTACAAGGCCGGGCAGGCGACCGGTGTGGGCACGGCTGCAGGCGTGGTGCCGGCCTGGCGTGTGACCTTCAATACGGTCAAGGTCGGCAGCATTACGCTTAATCAGGTGGCCGGACTGGTCGTTGAAAGTGGTCTGAACGTGCCGCTGCTGGGCATGAGCTTTCTGAACCGGATGGAAATGAAGCGCGACGGTCAGACGATGACATTAATTCAGCGTTATTGATCGCCCCCGGCAACACGAAACAGGGCCTGCATTGCAGGCCCTGTTTCATTTCGGAGCGCGTTTTACTGTTGGGACTTGTTGCGTTCGATCAAGGCATAAGCCGAATGATTGTGAATCGATTCAAAGTTCTCGGCTTCCACCACATAGGCGTCGATCAGCGGCTCTGCATTCATCGCGGCGGCGACATCGCGCACAATGTCCTCGACAAATTTCGGATTGTCGTAGGCGCGCTCGGTCACGTATTTTTCGTCCGGGCGTTTCAGCAGGCCGAACAGTTCACACGAGGCCTGCGCTTCCACTTTGCGCACCAGGTCTTCAATCCACAGGAAACCATTGGTCTGGGCCGACACCGTCACATGCGAGCGCTGATTGTGCGCGCCATAATCGGAAATTTTCTTCGAGCAGGGACACAGGCTGGTCACCGGCACCAGCACCTTGGTGGTGTGGGTGTATTGGCCGTTTTCGATCGAACCGATGAAGGTGACCTCGTAATCCAGCAGGCTCTGCACGCCCGAGACCGGCGCGGTCTTGTTGATGAAGTAGGGAAAGGTCATTTCGATGTAGCCGGACTTGGCTTCCAGGCGTTCGACCATCTGGCGCAGCATGCCTTCGAAGTTCTCGACCGAAATCTCGCGCTCGCGCGTGTTGAGAATTTCGATGAAGCGCGACATGTGGGTGCCCTTGAAATTGTGCGGCAGGTACACATACATGTTGAAGTTGGCGATGGTGTGCTGGACACCGTCGCTCTTGTCGGCCACGCGAACCGGGTGGCGGATGCTCTTGATGCCGACCTTGTTGATGGCGATCTGGCGTGTGTCGGCCGAGCTTTGTACGTCCGGCATGCAGTCGGTATCGCAAATCTGGTTCATGGCTGGCTCCTGATGGGTTTTATGCAGTTTAGACTAAGTATAAACTGCTGGAATAGTTGAGTAAACTACTCGGGTAATAGGGGTATCTGCTGGCGAACCGCGCGTTCGATTCCCGCGGCATCCAGGCCGCAATCAGCCAGCATGCGCACCGGGTCGCCATGTTCGATAAAGGTGTCGGGCAGTCCCAGGTGAATCATATGTGTGGTCATACCCAGCGCAACCAGCGCTTCGGCCACGCCGGCACCGGCGCCCCCCGCCACGGTGTTCTCTTCCAGCGTGACCAGCAGGCGATGGCTTTGGGCTAGCTCGCTCAGCATCGCCACATCCAGCGGTTTCACGAAGCGCATGTCTGCGACGCTGGCATTGAGCGCATCGGCCGCCGCCAACGCCGGCGCAACCAGGCTGCCAAACGCGATGAGGGCGATGTCGTGGCCGCGCCGGCGCAGCACACCCTTGCCGACGGCAACGGGTTCGAGGCCGGTTTCGATGTCGGCGCCCACGCCGCTGCCGCGCGGGTAGCGCACGGCCGACGGCCCCTCATGCAGGAACGCGGTGCTCAGCAGACGGCGGCATTCGTTTTCGTCCGAGGGCGCGGCGATCAGCATGTTGGGAATGCAGCGCAGAAAACTCAGGTCAAAACTGCCGGCATGCGTGGGGCCGTCGGCGCCCACCAGCCCGGCGCGGTCGATCGCCAGCATGACCGGCAAATTCTGCAGGGCGATGTCGTGGATCAGCTGGTCGTAGGCGCGCTGCAGGAAGGTCGAGTAAATCGCCACCACCGGCTTGACGCCTTCGCAGGCAAGACCGGCGGCAAAGGTCAATGCATGCTGCTCGGCAATGCCGACATCGAAATAGCGTGTGGGGAAATCTTTTGAAAACCGGACCAGTCCGGAGCCTTCCCGCATCGCGGGAGTAATGCCGACCAGACGGGTATCGGCGGCCGCCATGTCGCACAGCCAGTCACCGAATACCTGCGTGTAGGTGGGCTTGCCGCCGGTTTTTTCGGTAACGCCTTCTGCCGGGTCGAAACGCGATACGCCGTGATACTGGCAGGGATTGGCTTCGGCGGGCGCATAGCCTTTGCCCTTGCGGGTGACGATATGCAGAAACTGCGGGCCACTCAGCTGCCTGATGTTGTGCAGTGTATCCAGCAGTACGTCGAGATCGTGGCCGTCGATCGGGCCGATGTAGTTGAAGCCGAATTCCTCGAACAGCGTGCCGGGCGTCACCATGCCTTTCATGTGTTCCTCGGCACGCTTGGCCAGTTCACGGATGGGCGGCGCAACCGACAAGACCTTCTCGCCTGCGCGGCGAGCGGCGGCATAAAAGCGCCCGGACATCAGCCGCGCCAGATAATTGTTCAGCGCGCCGACATTGGGCGAAATCGACATGTCGTTGTCGTTCAGCACCACCAGCAAAGGCAGCTCGGTGTCTCCGGCATTGTTCAAGGCCTCGAACGCCATGCCGGCGGTCATCGCACCATCGCCGATGATGGCGACGGCACGCTGATTCGTGCCCAGTTGATGAAAGGCCTCGGCCATGCCCAGGGCTGCCGAAATCGAAGTGCTGGAGTGACCGGCGCCAAAGGCGTCGTATTCACTTTCGGCGCGACGTGGAAAACCCGCGATGCCGCCTGCCTGACGCAAACCGCTCATGGCCTCGCGACGGCCGGTCAGAATTTTATGGACGTAGGTCTGGTGGCCCACATCCCAGACGATGCGGTCGCGCGGCGTATCGAATATGTAGTGCAGTGCCAGCGTTAGTTCAACGGTGCCAAGATTGGATGCGAGGTGACCGCCGGTGCGGGAAACCGATTCAACCAGAAAAGTACGCAGTTCGGCAGCGAGCTGCGGCAGGTCGTTGGGGGATAACGCGCGCAGGTCGTCGGGGCAGTGAATCGTATCGAGCAATGATGGGGTCATCTCAGAAGGTGCGCTCAACGATGAAGTCCGCCAGTTGGCGCAGTCGCTCGGCGGGTGCGCCGAGTTCCGCCAGCGCCTTGTGCGCATCGGCGCGCAGTTCAAGCGCCAGTTCGCGCGCGCGCGGCGCGCCCAGCAGGCTGACATAAGTGGGCTTGTTGTCGGCGGCGTCCTTGCCGGCGGTCTTGCCCAGTGTGGCGGTCGGCGTTTCGGCGTCGAGCACGTCGTCGACCACCTGGAATGCCAGGCCGATGCACTTGGCGTAGTGGTCGAGCGCGGCCGTCGTGGTGTCGGAGTGCGTGCCGCACTGCGCGCCCAGTTGAACCGACGCACGAATCAGTGCGCCCGTTTTGTGGATATGCATGAATTCGAGTTCGGTCAGGTTGAGCGGCTTGCCGATGCTGGCGAGGTCGATGGCCTGGCCCCCGGCCATGCCGCGTGATCCCGCTGCCTGCGCCAGCAACTGCACCATGCTCAGCTGGGTGGCTGCATCGTTGGCCAGCGGTTGCGCGGCGAGAATGCCGAACGCCAGACTCTGCAGGGCATCTCCCACCAGCAGTGCGGTGGCTTCATCGAATTCAACGTGAACGGTGGGCTTGCCGCGACGCAAGGCATCGTTGTCCATCGCAGGCATGTCATCGTGGACCAGCGAATAGGCATGAATCAGCTCCACCGCTGCCGCGGCATACTGCACGCGCTCAGGGTCGGCACCCGCGACTTCACCCGCGGCAAACGCCAGCAGAGGCCGCACGCGTTTACCGCCGCCCAGCACGGCATAACGCATCGCTTCATGCAGGCGCTCGGGCGTGATGTTGGCAGCGGGGAGTGAATCGGCCAGCACGCTTTCCATACGGGTCTGGCAGGCCTGGGTCCAGGCAGAAAAGTCAGTCATCGGTATCTTCGGTCTTGAATGGTTGCAGCGCGCCATTTTCCAGAATCTTGACCTGCTGCTCGGCATCGGTCAGTTGCTGGCGGCAATAGTGCAGCAGCTCTGCACCACGCTTGTAAGCCGCGAGCGACGCCTCGAGCGGCAACTGGCCGGCCTCCATTTCAGCGACGATGGTTTCCAGTTCGACCAAGGCAGATTCGTAGTCCTTGGGAGGCGTGGCGGCGCGAGCTTTGGCCATGAAATATGATCCAGCAGATGCAAAGCCCGCTACTTTAACAAAATCAGTGTGCTGACGCCTCCCCGATTCAAAAGCATATGCCAATATTTTGCGTGCTCCGAGCTGGGCAATCCCTGCCCAGGCAGAATCACGCCAGCCTGATGGTCGAGCGATCGCCGCACGTGCTGGTGGTGTCATCGATCGTTCCGACCGGGGTGGGATCGTGCACCAACGTGGTCGAGTTCCACTATCCCGAGGGCCTCTGCGTGCGCATGCAGCGTGGGCGGCACGCATCGCATCAGCAGGGCATCAATGAAACCGAGCCGTACCCATCGCCACGGGAAGACGGCATGATGCATGTCCATGCCTTTCTGCGGCGCCAACTCGAGCCGCATCTCGTATGATGCGAGTCAGTTTGCGCACGGGTGGCAGGTCCCGCCCGTTTTTGTTTCCGCATCGCGATGATCTTTCCAGTCGGCTGCGAGTCATGAGGCATCGCCAATGAAATCAAGCTGGATGCTGGTGGCAGCCGCCCTGTTCGCCCTGATGGGGGTGCAGGTCAAGCATGCCTCCCCCCACTTTTCCAGCGCCGAGCTGGTGTTTTACCGCTCGGTGTTCGGGCTGGTGGCCATCTGGGTGATGATCGCCGTGAGCCGTCGTCAGTTACTGGCGCCGCTGGCGACACGGCATCTGCGTGCGCATGTCTGGCGCGGGCTGTCGGGCTTTACTGCGCTGGTGCTGTTTTTTTATGCGATTGCCCGCTTGCCGCTGGCCACGGCCGTCACGCTCAATTACACGGCGCCCCTGTTTCTGGCTGCGCTGTCGGCCTGGTGGCTGCACGAACGTCATGGGCGCGGGCTGGTTGCTGCCGTGTTGATGGGGTTTGTGGGCATTGTGCTGTTGCTGCAGCCGCAGGTGCGCGGGCAGGACTGGTTGCCAGCGCTGGCGGGGCTGGTGTCCGGGATGCTGGCAGCGGTGGCGTACGTCAACGTCAAGCAATTGGGCCGGCTGGGCGAGCCAGAATGGCGCGTCGTGTTTTATTTCACCTTGCTGGCCACGCTGGGTGGAGGCGCATGGATGGGGGTTGCCGGCTTTCATCGCCCGCAAACAGAAGACTGGCCGTGGCTGTTCGGGATTGGCTTGACGGCCACGCTGGCGCAATTGGCGCTGACCCGGGCGTATCATCGGGGCCGTACCCTGATCGTGGGGTCGCTGGCCTACACCACGGTCGGGTTTTCGGCCATCTATGGGGTGCTGCTGTTCGGTGAACATCTGCCCCTGCTGGCCTGGGTCGGGATGGCCGTGGTGGCGCTGGCCGGCATGCTGGCCGTGTGGGTGTCTGCGACGCCCCGGCCTGAATCATTA
>CAJDTZ010000111.1_pt1 | contig 11177 bp, 12 predicted proteins | sample 7390551 | NCBI WGS metagenome assembly CAJDTZ01 (sample SAMEA7055662, study PRJEB34461) | soil metagenome | biome: terrestrial ecosystem; feature: Peninsula; material: soil | place: Antarctica | collected 2016 | reverse complement strand
GTCGTTTGCCATCCGCACCGTGCGATTCAGGGCGCGTTCGAGGTCCTGTTGCAGCGGCTGGCCGTTGAGGCAGGTGGAGTTGGCGTTCTTGATGCGGCCGCTGGCTGGCGAGGTGGCGCCGGGGGTGCCGATGCCGACCGTGCCGCCTTGTTTCAGCTTGGTTTCGGCTTCGTGCACCAGCGTGGCAATGGCCGCCACGGTGGCGGCATAGTCGTTTTGCGGGGTGGGCACGCGCCGCCGCAGGCGCTCTTGTCCGCTCGCGTCCAGCGCGATCAATTCAATTTTGGTGCCGCCGAGGTCAATGCCAAAGCTGATAGAGGGGGCCACGGTGCTAAAATCTCCGATTATTTTGCGTTGGAATCGACATGGCAGGACATTCGAAATGGGCCAATATCCAGCACCGTAAAGGTCGCCAGGATGCCAAGCGTGGCAAGGTTTTCACCAAGCTTATCAAGGAAATCACCGTGGCCGCGAAAATGGGTGGCGGCGATGTGGGGATGAATCCGCGGCTGCGGCTGGCGATCGACAAGGCCAAGGCCGAATCGATGCCGAAGGACAATATTGAAAACGCGGTCAAGCGCGGCAGCGGCCAGCTCGACGGCGTGAACTACGAGGAAGCGCGCTACGAAGGCTACGGCATCGGCGGCGTCGCGGTCATCGTCGACTGCCTGACCGACAACAAGGTGCGCACCGTCGCCGACGTACGCCACGCCTTTGTCAAGCACGGCGGCAACATGGGCACCGACGGTTGCGTGGCATTCCAGTTCAAGCACTGCGGGCAGATCGTGCTGGAGCCGGGTGCCGACGAGGAAGCGGTGATGGAAGTGGCGCTGGACGCCGGCGCCGATGACATCATCCCCAACGAGGACGGCTCGATCGAAGTGCTGACCTCGCCTGACCCCAGCACCTTCGAGGCGGTGAAAGAGGCGCTGGAAAAAGCCGGACACACGCTGGCGGTGGCCGAGATCACCATGCGCGCAGAGGTGGAAACCGAACTCGAAGGCGATGATGCCGTGAAGATGCAGAAGATTCTCGATGCGCTCGACGTGCTCGACGATGTGCAGGATGTCTACACCAACGCCGTGATGCCGGAGTAACCCTTCCCTTGCGCATCCTTGGCATCGATCCCGGCCTGCGCTTCACCGGATTCGGCGTGATCGAGCAGACCGGGCAGAAGCTGGCCTATGTTGCGAGCGGCGTGATCAAGAGCGGAGAAGGCAGCTTGCCGCAGCGTCTGGGCGTGCTGTTTGCGGGCATGAACGAAGTGATCGGCACCTATCAGCCGGATACCTGCTCAGTGGAAATCGTCTTCGTCAACGTCAACCCGCAATCGACCTTGCTGCTGGGACAGGCTCGTGGTGCCGTCATATGCGCGGCGGTGTCGAATGACCTGCTGGTGGCGGAATATACGGCGCTGCAAATCAAGCAGGCCGTGGTGGGGCAGGGCAAGGCGGCCAAGGAACAGGTGCAGGAAATGGTCAAGCGCCTGCTGGGCCTGCCGGTGGCGCCCACGGCTGACGCTGCCGACGCGCTGGCCTGTGCCATCACGCACGCGCACGGCAGCCGGCTGGGCGCACACTCCACGGCAGGCTACCGCGTCAAGGGCGGTCGACTCGTATGAACAGGGATGAAAAATGATAGGCAGGATTACCGGCTTGCTTGCCGCCAAGCAGCCCCCGCAAATTTTGGTGGACGTGAACGGCATCGGCTACGAAGTCGACGTGCCCATGAGCACGTTCTACAACCTGCCCGCGCTAGGTGAGAAGGTCAGTCTGCTGACGCATCATGCAATTCGCGAAGATGCTCATTTGTTGTATGGCTTCGGCAGCGAAATCGAGCGCGCAGCATTTCGCGAGTTGCTGAAAGTCTCGGGCATTGGCGCCAAAACCGCGCTGTCGGTGCTGTCCGGTTTGTCTGTCAACGATTTGTCCGTTGCCATTGCCGAGCAGGAAGTGGGGCGCATCATCAAGGTTCCGGGCATTGGCAAAAAGACCGCCGAACGCCTGTTGCTCGAATTGAAGGGCAAGCCGGTATTTGCCGGGGCGATTGCCAGCACGGCACCGGCGGGTGTCGCGGACGACGTGCGCCAGGCGCTGATCGCACTGGGCTACAACGAGCGCGAGACCAGCGAGGCGCTGCGCCAGCTGCCACCCGACCTGCCGGTAGGCGAAGCCATACGCCAGGCATTGCGCGGGTTGTCCCGCGCGTAAACCATGAACACCCCACAGAGCGATTCCCCCCGCCGTTTGATATCGCTGCGCCAGCGTTTTGTGTGGCTGCTGAGCGGCGTGGTGGGGATGTTTGTCGCCGGCATGGCCCTGAGCCTGGTGTTCAGCCTGCATTCAAACAAAATTGCCGAGACGCATCTGCTGAATGTGGAGGCATCGCAGACGCAGGCCAGCATCATGCGGCGCTGGGATTCTTACCGGGAGTTATCGGACAACCTGGCGCGCGATCCGAAGTTGATTGAATTGATGCAGTCGGGATCGTCGGACGACAGACAGCGGTGGGCCATCTCGCATCGTCGTTTGGTGCCTGACCTGATGGGTCTGTTGCTGATCGATCCGCAAGGCAAAATCTACGGTGATACCGGTTTGTTGCATGCAGGTTCGGGCCAACCAATGGACGCAGCTCATCAAGGTCCGGGTTCGAGGGGGCGGGTGTCGATTCACCGTGATCGCACCGGAGAGGAGCACGTCGATTTCGAGACTGACGTACGCGGGCCTGACGATGCGATGCTCGGGAAGGTGCGGGTGAGCATGCATCTGACGCGGCTGCAACGCGTGATCGACGATTCCACCCAGCCGGGGCATGCCATTTTTCTGTACGACGCAGCCGATACGCTTGTGGTCGGTCATGGCGCGCTGACAGGGGCCGTGCACACGATCAGCGTGCCACTGCCGAAAATGGGCTGGAAACTGGTCCTGCAGTCACCGCTGCCGCGCCTCAGCGGGCAAGATTTGCTGCAAATTCTTGCCGGGGTGCTGACGCTGGTGGGCGTGCTGGTCCTGCTGGTAATGGTGGTGTTGCGCATGCGCAAACCGGTTCGGCAGGAGATCGATGACGCACTGGATGCACTCGCCTGCCTGACCCGTGATGAAACGGCACCCGCCATCGAAACACGCTATGCGGAATTTGCCCCGGCTGCGGCTGCAATCAATCGAATTGCGCAGCAGTTGCACAGCCAGCGGGAAAAACTGGCTACCCTGAGCCTGACCGACGTCCTGACCGGGCTGCCCAACCGCCGGGCATTCGAGACCCAGTTCCCGCATATGCTGGGTCTGGCGGATCGCGGTCATGCCATCGCGCTGGTATTGCTCGATGTCGATCACTTCAAGGCGATCAACGATCAGTTCGGCCACGCTGCGGGTGATCAGGCCCTGATCGCCCTGGCCAATACGTTGATGGCGCTGACCCGCAGTTCAGACATGACCGCCCGGCTGGCGGGCGACGAGTTTACGGTGTTGTTGTCCGGACTGGATGCTCCTGGGGTGCGGGCCTGGTATCAGCGCCTGGCCGACCGTTTCAGGAGCGAACTGCGTGCAGCCGGCCTGGATGTGGACAATTCCATCAGTGCGGGCCAGACCTGGCTGCAGAGCATGGCGGGAGACAGCGTTGGCAAGGCGCTTGCACGCGCGGACGGTGCCCTCTATCAGGCCAAGGAACAAGGTCGTGATCGATTGGTGCTGGCCGAAGCGTTGAGCGAAAAAAACGCAGAGTAGAATCGCCCCATGTTTGAAGAACGTCACCCTGCATGATCGAAACCGATCGCCTTATTGCCCCCGAGCCTGTCAGTCCCCAGGAAGAACTGGTCGAGCGCGCGCTGCGTCCCCGCACGCTGGCCGAGTATGTGGGCCAGGCCAAGGCACGCGAGCAACTCGAAATTTTCATTCACGCGGCGAGAAAACGCAGCGAGGCGCTCGACCACGTGCTGCTGTTCGGCCCGCCGGGGCTCGGCAAGACCACGCTGGCGCACATCATTGCACGCGAGATGGGCGTCAATCTGCGCCAGACATCGGGTCCGGTGCTGGAACGCGCGGGCGACCTGGCCGCCCTGCTGACCAACCTGGAGCCGCACGATGTGCTGTTCATCGACGAAATTCACCGTCTGAGTCCGGTGGTCGAAGAGGTGCTCTATCCGGCGCTGGAAGATTTCCAGATCGACATCATGATCGGCGAAGGGCCGGCGGCGCGCTCGGTCAAGCTGGATTTGCCGCCGTTCACGCTGATCGGTGCGACCACGCGCGCGGGCATGCTCACCAATCCCTTGCGCGACCGTTTCGGCATCGTTGCGCGGCTGGAGTTTTATTCGGCAGAAGAACTGGGTTACATCGTCCATCGTTCGGCGGGCTTGTTGCAGATGAATCTGGAGGAGGCCGGGGCGCTGGAAATTGCGCGGCGTTCGCGTGGCACCCCGCGCATTGCCAATCGCCTGTTGCGGCGGGTGCGCGACTATGCCGAAGTGAAGGCGGATGGGCATGCCACCGGCGCTGTGGCCGATGCCGCGCTGGTGATGCTCGACGTCGATCGCGCCGGGCTCGACGTCATGGACCGCAAACTGCTGTCCGCCGTGGTCGAAAAATTTATGGGCGGCCCGGTCGGGCTGGACAATCTCGCTGCTGCGATTGGTGAAGAACGCGACACCATCGAGGATGTGCTCGAACCCTTTCTGATCCAGCAGGGCTATCTGCAGCGCACCCCGCGCGGCCGCATCGCCACCCCGCTGGCCTATCGTCATCTCGGCATTGCGGCCCCGAACGGGGATGCCGGCGCGGAGCTGTTTTGAGCATCGAGTCAGATTTGGGCACCGAGGTTGATTTGAGCAAGGGCTTCGATTCAAGCGGGGCGTTTCACTGGCCGGTACGCGTGTACTGGGAGGACACCGATGCCGGCGGCGTGGTGTATTACGCCAACTATCTCAAATTCATGGAACGTGCGCGATCGGAGTGGCTGCGTGCGCACGGCTACGAGCAGGACACGCTGCGCGATGAGGCGGGCGTGGTATTCGTGGTGCGGCGGGTGGAAATCGATTACCTTTCGCCGGCACGCTTCAATGACCAGCTCGATGTGTCGGTCAGCCTGCACCAGGCCGGGCGCGCCAGCCTGACCGTGAAGCAGGTGCTCACCCGCGAAAACACCTCGCTGGTAACGGCACAGGTCACGCTGGTCTGTGTCGATGCGACCCGCTTCAAACCCGTTAAAATGCCAGCACCCATTCTTCAATCCCTGTCCCAAGCATCGTGAACCCTGAACTCGGCCAAGACCTCTCGCTGTTCCATCTGATACTCAACGCCTCACTGCCCGTGCAGATCGTGATCCTGCTGTTGCTGGGCGCGTCGATGATGTCGTGGTGGTTCATCTTCATCAAGATGTTCGCCCTCAAAAGCGCGCTGGAAATGACCGAACGTTTCGAGCGCGAATTCTGGGGTGGCGGCGACATGAATGCCATTTACCGGCGCGTATCCGGCAGGCGCGAGGAGGCGGGTGAAATGGGCCGCATCTTCGAGGCGGGATTCAGTGAATTCAGCAAACTGCGCCGACAGACTGGCTTGTCGACCAGCGTCACCATCGACAGCACCCTTCGTGCCATGCGCGCCGCCTTCCAGCGCGAAGTCGACGGCCTTGAATCGCACCTGGCGTTCCTGGCGACGGTGGGATCGGTGTCGCCCTATGTGGGTCTGTTCGGCACCGTGTGGGGCATCATGCTGGCGTTCCAGGGGCTGGCCACGGTGGCGCAGGCTTCGCTGGCGCAGGTGGCGCCGGGCATTGCCGAAGCGCTGATTGCCACGGCCATGGGCCTGTTCGCCGCGATTCCCGCCGTGGTGGGCTACAACCGCTACACCCACGACGTCGATCGCCTGGCCAACCGCATGGAAAGCTTCATGGAAGAGTTTTCCAACATCCTGCAACGCCAGGTCAACAAGGCGGAGTAGGGTTCGTGGCCAGATCGCGCAAACAGATCGCCCAGATCAACGTCGTGCCGATGATCGACGTGATGCTGGTGCTGCTCGTCATCTTCATGGTGACCGCGCCCTTCATCAACCCGGGGCTGGTCGAATTGCCGAGTGTGGGCAAAACGGCCAAGACACCGGAGCAGCCGCTGGAAGTCGTGATCAAGGAATCGGGCGAATACCTGCTGCGCGACCGTGCCGGCAACAGTGAGGAACGGGTCGTGAACAAATCGGCGCTGGCAGCCGAGATTGCGGCCCTGCATGGCGCCTCGCCGGATCAGCCGGTGGTCATCGCGGCAGACAAGAACGTGCGCTACGAAGAAGAAAGCCCAGGTCACCCGGATCGGACTGCTCGCGCGCCCGGCGCCATGAACGTCGCCGCACGCGGGCTCGTTATGACACGCCGCCATTCCAACCTTGTCGCCGGCATGCTGGCGCTGGGCATGCACGGTCTGTTTCTGCTGTTGCTGGTGTTCGGCGTGTCGTGGCAAACCCAGCATCCCGCGCCGGTCATGGTCGATATCTGGCAGGCCCTGCCCAAGCCAGAGTTGGCGCCCGCCCCTGCCCCGCGCCGGGCAAAGGTTAACCCACCCAAAACCAGGACACCGCCCCCGCCGGACCGCCGTGATGCGGACATTGCGCTGGAAAAAAAGAAAGCCGAGGTCGAGCGGCTCAAACACCTGCAGGCCGAACAGGCCGTCGAGGAGAAGGCGCAGGCCAAAGCGGCCCAGGAAAAGCTGCTGGCTGATCAGAAGAAACGCGCATTGTTGCGACAGATGGATGAAGAGGATTTGAAGCAGCGTGTTGCGGCTGAGACAGCCGCCAATCAGGCGCGTCAGGCCAAGTTTGCAGAGGCGCAAGCCAAACAGGCCGAGGCGCAGGTCAGGCAGGCCGCCGCGAAGGCCGCGGCTGATGCCCAGCAGGCTGCTGAGGTGGCGAGCACGGTTGGTCTGCACCGCGACCTGATCAGCGCCAAGGTACGCGGCAATACGCGTCTACCCGACAACCTGACTGGCAATCCCGAAGTGCGGTGTCTGGTGAGGTTGCTGCCCACCGGGGAAGTGCTGAGCGTCCGGGTGACCAAATCCAGCGGCAACGTGGCGTATGACGATGCGGTCGTGCGCGCCATCGAGAAATCGTCGCCATTGCCGCTGCCAACGGATCGTCAGGCGCGGGCAGCATTTGTGCCGGAACTTTCCTTCATTCACCGGCCAAAGGAATGAGTTTGCGCAGTTGAAGCCAGGTTGCCGGGTGGTTGTTTGCCACGCAGTCGACAGGGTTGGCTATGCTAGACTCGCTCGTTGATATTGCGTGGTCTTACTCGAGGTTTTTGTGTCCATGTTGCGTGCTGTCCTGATATTCCCCTTGTTTTGTCTGGCCTTGCTGAGCGCGCCGTTTGCCGCGTACGCCGCAATGGAAATCCAGGTGATCGGCGGCGCAGAAACCAAGATTGCGGTGGCGATGCCGCCGTTCCAGGCGACACCGGGTCAGCCCCAGCCGGCGCTGAACCAGATCGTGGGCGACGACCTCGGCCGCAGCGGCGAAATCAGACTGGTCGATGTCAGCGGCATGCCCCAGGTAACCGATCCGACGCGGGTCAACTACACTGCGTGGCGAGCCAAAGGGGCCGAGGCCATGGTGCTGGGCCAGGTGACCCCCTTGCCGGGCGGACGCTTCGAAGTGCGCTTCCGCTTGCTGGACGTGCTCAAGCAGACGCAGCTGGTGGGCTTGAGCTACAACATTTCTGCGGCCCAGTGGCGGGCTACCGCCCACCAGATTGCCGATATCGTCTATGAAAAGCTGACCGGTTCCCGCGGTGCCTTCAGCACCCGCATTGCCTATGTGCAGAAGCAGGGCAAACGCTATGAATTGCGCGTGGCCGATGCAGACGGGCAAACCCCGCGCACCGTGGTGCGTTCCAACGAACCGGTGATCTCCCCGGCGTTCTCGCCCGATGGCTCGCATCTGGCGTATGTGTCGTTCGAAGACAGGAAGCCGGTGGTATACGTCCAGTCGCTGCAGGATGGCAGCCGCCGCAAAACGGCTGCGTTCAAGGGATCCAACTCGGCGCCGGCGTGGACACCCGACGGCACGCGGCTGGCCGTGGTGCTGACGCGTGACTCGGCCTCCCGGATTTACACGATCAACCTCGACGGCAGCGGGCTCAAGCGCCTGACCCAGGGCAGCAGCATCGACACCGAGCCGGTCTTCTCGCCCGATGGCCAAACGGTTTACTTCACGTCTGACCGCGGCGGCAGTCCGCAGATTTATCGCGTATCGGCCAGCGGCGGCGAGCCCACCCGGGTTACCTATAACGGCAGCTACAACGTGTCGCCCGTGATCAGTCCGGATGGGAAGTCCCTTGCTTACATCAGCCGTGACGAGGGTCGTTTCCGCGTGGTGCTGCAGGATCTGGCGACGGGGCAAACCCGGGTGCTGACCGATAGTGAACGAGACGAATCGCCCAGTTTCGCACCCAATGGCAAGGCGGTGCTGTATGCCACCGTGCTGGGGGGGCAGGGTATTCTTGGGACGGTGAGCCTGGACGGCAAGACCCGCGCGCGTTTGTCCGAGTCGGGTGTGGATGCGCGCGAACCGGCTTGGGGGCCATGAGTGGGCGCTCGCAATACGAACGTGTACATTAAAAACAGGCAGAAAAAAGCAGGGCGCCGGGATATATTTATTTTGAAGATGGCCATGCCACCACTTGCATCGGGGGCATGCACCCGATACGGTATCGATGTTGTCAGTCAGCGCTGTCTACCCTTCGGGGCATGATGGATAGAAATGGCGGGCAGGAATGCACCTGCCACGCTACCCATCACCAAGTTATTATCCAAATCAAAAGGAGAAAGTTATGAACAAGATTATCTGGGCTGTTCTGGTTGCCATGAGCCTGTCTGCTTGCAGCACCACCAAAGATACGCAAGCCACGGTTGAAGACCGTACCGGCACAGGCACCACAACCGCTGGGCAGGCTGGCGATGCCCAGACTTCCGGTGCGGGTGGCGCAGGCGTGGCAGGCAGTGCAATGGATGGCGCTTATTCCGGCGACCCCCGGAAAAATCCGGCCAGCCCCTTGTCCAGTCGCAGCGTCTTCTTTGATTTCGATCGTTACGATGTTAAGGACGAATACCGTCCGATGCTCGAGGCGCATGCCGGTTACTTGGCATCGAAGCGCGATGCGCGCGTGATCCTGCAGGGCAATGCCGACGAGCGCGGTAGCCGTGAATACAACCTGGCGCTGGGGCAAAAGCGTGCCGAAGCCGTGCGCAAGTCGCTGGCCGTGCTGGGTGTGAGCGAGTCGCAGATGGAAGCGGTCAGCTTCGGTGAGGAAAAGCCGCGCAACGAGGGTCATACCGAAGAAGCCTATGCTCAGAACCGCCGCACCGATGTGGTGTATTCAGACGAGTAAATCGCATTGAAGCAGCGTAATGGTTTGACTTTCGTTTCGGGGCTGTTGCTGGGCGTGTCGGCATTCGTGCTGGCGCAGCCTGCCTCGGCAGCATTGTTTGGCGACACGACCGAGCTCACGCGTCAGGTGAAGGCGCTGGAGCAATCATCGGGGTCGCTCGATACGCGCCTGGGTGCGCTGGAAGGCAAGCTCGCGGGCATGGATCAGCAAAGCCGGCAGATGCTGGCCTTGCTGGCCGAGGTCGAAGCGCTCAAGGCTGAAATCGCCAAGTTGCGCGGCCAGGCCGAAGTTCAGGCACATCAGCTGGATACGCTGGGCAAGCGGCAAAACGACTTGTATGCCGACCTGGATCAGCGCATCACGGAATTGTCCAATGCGGCCAAACCGGGGGCGGGGGCAGCGGTTCCGCCAGGCGCCGCTGCGGCGGCTGTCGCGCCGTCTGCGCCGTCCGCCGCAGCACCGCAACTGGACCCGCTGGTTGAATCGCGTGCCTATGATGGCGCGCTGGCCCATTTTCGGGATTCAAACTACGCGGGCGCAATCGCCGGCTTTCTTTCTCAAGACTTATCCCGACAGCACCCTGGCATCCAATGCACAGTACTGGATCGGCTATTCGTATTACGCGCTCAAGGACTACAAAACGTCGCTGGCGCACCAGCAAAAACTGCTGGTGGCCTACCCCGACAGCAACAAGGTGCCCGACGCGCTGCTGAACATTGCCACCAACCAGATTGCACTGGATAACCTGCCTGCTGCCCGCAAGACGCTGGAAGAGCTGGTTGCCAAATATCCGGGCACCAACGCAGCCACGCTTGCCAGCCGGCGGCTTGCTGCACTCAAATAAGCGTCATGTCCGAGTCCATGACGCTCCGGTTTGTCTGGTTGCCCGCTGCGTTGCCGCTGGTGCGACACGACCTACAGCTTTCAGGGGGGTGAAACCGTCACCTTGAGTACGCTGCTGGCGCGGGTGGCCGAGCATGGCGTGCCCACGGTGTGCGTCACCGGTGGCGAGCCGCTGGCGCAAAAGAACTGCCTGCCACTGTTGACCGCACTGTGCGACGCCGGCTATTCGGTGTCGCTCGAAACCAGCGGCGCGCTGGACGTCAGCCAGGTGGATGCACGGGTATCGCGCATCGTCGACATCAAGCCGCCCGGCTCAGGCGAGGAGGCGCGCAACCGCTGGGACAACCTGACCCATCTCACCTCGCACGACGAAATCAAGTTCGTATTGGCCGACCGCGCCGATTACGACTGGGCGCGCGAAGTGCTCCAGGCCCAAAACCTGGCCAGCATCTGCCCGGTCCTGTTTTCGCCGGTACAGGGTGAACTGCCGCCGGCACAGCTGGCCGAATGGGTGCTCGCCGACAAGCCTCCGGTCAGAATGCAGGTGCAGTTGCACAAGCTGTTGTGGGGAAACGCGCCCGGAAAATGAAACCTGCGGTCGTTCTGCTTTCCGGTGGACTGGATTCTGCCACCGTGCTGGCCATTGCACGCGAAGCCGGCTATGCCTGCCATGCGCTGAGCCTGGACTATGGTCAGCGCCACAATGCCGAACTGGCTGCCGCAGCACGCGTGGCGCGCAGCCTGGGGGCGGTCGAGCATCGGGTGATGCAACTGGGGCTGGGCGACATCGGCGGCTCGGCGCTGACCGATGATGCGATTGCCGTGCCGGAAACCCCCACCGAAGGCATACCGTCGACGTATGTGCCCGCCCGCAACACCGTCATGCTGGCGCTGGCGCTGGCCTGGTCCGAAGTGCTGGGGGCGCGCGACCTGTTCATCGGCGTCAATGCCGTCGATTATTCCGGCTA
>CAJDTZ010000056.1_pt1 | contig 11180 bp, 11 predicted proteins | sample 7390551 | NCBI WGS metagenome assembly CAJDTZ01 (sample SAMEA7055662, study PRJEB34461) | soil metagenome | biome: terrestrial ecosystem; feature: Peninsula; material: soil | place: Antarctica | collected 2016 | reverse complement strand
CCCGGCTGCATCAAGGAAATGCCGGACCTGATCGACACCTACAATCAATACAAGGATCGGGGCTTCGTCATCGTTGCCGTGGCGATGAGCTACGACCCACCCAACTATGTGGCCAATTTTGCGAAGACGCGCCAGTTGCCGTTTCCGGTCGCGCTTGATGTCGATGGCGCGCATGCGCATGCCTTTGGCGATGTGCAGCTGACGCCCACCAGTTTTCTGATTGGCAAGGATGGCAGCATCATCGAGGAGAAGCTGGGCGAACTCGATTTCGACAAGCTGAAGACCCTGTTGAACAAGGAGTTGTCGTGATCAGAACCGTTGTTGCCGCGTTGCTGTTCGGCTTGAGCGCGAGTCACGCCATCGGCGCCGACTTGGCCCCGCCACCCGCCCCCAAGGCTGTTTCCGGTAAGGCCCTGCCCTTTGCGCCGCCGCCGCCGTCCATTTCGGTGGAAGAAGGCGTCATGTGCGCGGCGGACATCAAACCGTGCCCCGATGGCAGCAGCGTCATCCGCAACCCGGCGCAGGCGTGTGCATTCGACCTGTGCCCGGGCGACACCCAACCCTGATCTTTTCTGGATTATTCAAACTATGGCGCAATACGTTTATTCCCTCAACCGTGTCGGCAAGATCGTTCCGCCCAAGCGGCAGATCCTGAAGGACATTTCCCTCAGCTTTTTTCCCGGCGCAAAAATCGGCCTGCTCGGCCTCAATGGCTCCGGCAAATCTTCGCTGATCAGGATCATGGCCGGGGTCGACACCGACATCGAAGGGGAAGCGATTCCGATGCCGGGCATCCGCATCGGCTACCTGCCGCAGGAACCGCAGCTCGATCCGACGCATACGGTTCGCGAGGCCGTGGAGGCCGGGCTGGGAGAAATCGTTGAGGCCAGAAAAAGGCTTGAGGAAGTGTATGCGGCCTATGCCGAGCCCGATGCCGATTTCGACAAGCTGGCCGAAGACCAGGCACGTTGCGAGGCAATCATCGCCACCGCCGGTGCCGACCTCGACACGCAGATGGAAATCGCGGCCGATGCTTTGCGGCTGGCGCCGTGGGATGCGGTTATTGGCAACCTGTCCGGCGGTGAAAAGCGTCGCGTCGCGCTGTGCCAGCTGTTGCTATCCAATCCCGACATGCTGCTGCTCGACGAGCCGACCAACCACCTCGATGCCGAATCGGTCGACTGGCTGGAGCAGTTTCTGGTGCGTTACCCGGGCACCGTGGTGGCGGTGACGCACGACCGCTATTTTCTCGACAACGCCGCCGAGTGGATTCTCGAGCTCGACCGCGGCCATGGCATTCCGTGGAAAGGCAACTACACCAGCTGGCTGGAGCAGAAGGAAGCGCGGCTGGAAACCGAGGGCAAGCAGGAACTCGGTCGCATCAAGACCATGAAGCAGGAACTGGAATGGGTGCGGCAGAACCCCAAGGCGCGCCAGGCCAAGTCGAAGGCGCGTCTGGCGCGCTTCGAGGAGCTGAACTCGGTCGAATACCAGAAGCGCAACGAAACCCAGGAAATCTTCATTCCGGTGGGCGAGCGCCTGGGCGACAAGGTGATCGACTTCCATCACGTCACTAAATCCTTCGGCGACCGCCTGCTGATCGACGACCTCTCCTTCAGCGTGCCGCCGGGTGCCATTGTCGGCATCATCGGCCCCAACGGCGCCGGTAAATCGACCTTATTCAAGATGATCGCGGGCCAGGAACAGCCGGATGCAGGCGAGGTCGAAGTGGGGCAGACCGTGAAGCTCGCGTATGTCGATCAAAGCCGGGATGCGTTGTCGGCCGACAAGACCGTGTTCGACGAAGTGGCCGAAGGCCGCGACATCCTGACCGTGGGCCGCTATGAAATCCCGTCGCGCGCCTATCTCGGCCGCTTCAACTTCAAGGGCGGTGACCAGCAAAAGCGCGTCGGCAGCCTGTCGGGCGGTGAGCGCGGACGCCTGCACATGGCTAAAACCCTGATCTCGGGCGGCAACGTGCTGCTGCTCGACGAACCGTCCAACGACCTTGATGTGGAAACCCTGCGCGCGCTGGAAGACGCGCTGCTGGAATTCGCCGGCTGCGTGCTGGTGATCTCGCACGACCGCTGGTTCCTCGACCGCATCGCCACCCACATCCTCGCGTTCGAAGGCGATTCGCAGGTGACGTTCTTCCCCGGCAACTACCAGGAATACGAGTCCGACAAGAAGCGGCGTCTGGGCGAAGAAGGCGCCAAGCCCAAGCGCATTCGCTACAAGCCGATCAGCCGGTGAGTTCACGATGATTCTGGCAAGGCTGGCCGATGCGGATCGTTATGTTGGGTTGCATCCATTGTTTGGGCGCGCCTTCGCGTTTTTGCGCAGTGCCGATTTGAAGGCGCTCGCGCCCGGCAAACACCCGGTTCACGGCGATGAGATCTTTGTCATCGTCGAGACCTGCGCCGGGCGCACACGGGCAGAGGCCCAGATGGAATGCCATCGCCGTTATATCGATATCCAACTGGTGCTGGACGGCACCGACGAAATGGGCTGGAAGCCGCTGGGCGAATGCGTGGAGCCGGTGTCCGAGTACGATGCCGCGCGCGATATCCGGTTTTTCACTGACGCGCCCGCCAGCTGGATCGCCACCCCGCCGGAGTCATTTTGCCTGTTTTTTCCAGATGACGCGCACGCACCACTGGTGAGCAACGGCCGGATTCACAAGGTGGTGGTCAAAATCGCGTTGTAAGGCGAAGCGGTCAATCCTGCGGGGCGGCCCCTTTACTTGCTTCAGATACTGGCTTCAGAATCAGGAAACGAGGCCGATTCTTCTGGTAACTGAAGACGAAATGCTCACGATGCGACCCATCCTGCTGTTTCTGTTGGCCATTCTGAGCGCGCACGCACTTGCTCGTGAACAGGCAACGGTCCCCACCCCGATTTTTGTCCTGCATTCCTATAGTCAGGAATACCCTTGGACCCGTGGCCAGCATGAGGGCTTTGTCCAGTCGCTTGAGCAGGATGCGTCGCGTGCCTTTACCCTGAATGTGGAATATCTGGATACCAAGCGGGCCAAATACAACGCCGCCTATGGCGATATGGTCAGCGGTTTCCTGCAGAAAAAATACCAGGGGTATCGGCCGGCTGCCGTGTATGTCACGGATGACAATGCCCTGATCTTCGCGCTGGCCCATATGGACAAGCTGTTCCCGGGCGTGCCGGTATTCTTTTCCGGGATTAACAATTACGACGTCAAGCCGCAGCTTGATCCCGCGCGCGTGACGGGCGTGTTCGAGAAAAAGGAAATCGCACCCAATCTGCGGCTGATGCGGCAACTCGCTCCGGGCATCCGGAATATTGCCATTGTCGGCGACGCTTCCGAAACCTATCGCGCCATTGAAAGCGAAATCCGCCAGGAGTTGCGCGACAATCCCGACATTCATGCCACGTTCCTGTCCAGCAACCGGATCAAGGACCTGATCGGGCAGGTGAAGGCACGTAAGGAACATTTTGTGTTTCTGACCACCCTGGGAGCGATGACTGCCCCGGATGGCCGCACGCTGAACCTTCCAGAGGCGATCGACGCCATCGTGCATGCCGGGCCATTCGTCGTGTTCAGCATGGAAGATGCTTACCTGTATCCGGGCGTGCTGGGCGGCTATGTCACCAGCGGCCCGCGCCAGGGGCGCACCGCCGCGCAGTTGCTTGTCCGGTTTTTGAACGGAACGCCCATGTCCGCCCTGCCGCCGGTCGAGGTCAGCCCCAACGAATACGTCCTGGATGAAACAGAGCTGGAACTGGCCGGACTGTCTCTGCCAAAGGCCGTGGCAAACGAGGCCACCCTGATTCACCGGCTTCCCTCCTTTTACGAAACCAATCGGACGGTCATTCTGGGATCGCTGTACGGACTGGCCGTTTTGCTGATGCTCGGACTGATTCTGGCCCTGCTGCTGTTTGTCAGAAAAAACCGCCAGATTGCCCAGGCCTCAAGGCTGCTCGGGGAAACCAAGGAAAGTCTGGAGCGGGCGCAACGTATCGCCCACATAGGCAATTGGGATTGGCAGATTTCAGGGAACACCTTGTTCTGGTCGGAAGAGATCTACCGCCTGTTCGGGATCGACTCGGCCGAATTTGGCGCCAGTTATGAGGATTTCATCGCCAGGGTTCACCCGGGCGACCAGGCGCTGGTGGACGCGGCCGTCAGAAACACGCTGGAAACAGGCGCCCCCTACGACGTCCATCACCGGATCGTCCGTCCGGATGGTGACATTCGATTTGTGCATGAAAGTGCAGAAGTGCTGCGGGATGGCCATCACAAACCTGTCCGCATGATCGGCACCATTCAGGACGTCACCGAACAAAGACGGGTGGAGCAGACCCTGCGCGACAAGGATGCCAACCTTGCGTACATGGCCTATCACGATGCGCTGACCGGCTTGCCGAACCGGATTTTGCTGATGGACCGGCTTGAGCACGCGACCAGTCGGGCAGAACGGTCAGGCAATCGCCTGGCCTTGCTGTTCATCGATCTGGACCGATTCAAGACGATCAATGACAGCCTCGGGCACAGCGTCGGCGACAGTTTGCTGCAGGCTGTCGCCGGCCGCATGCAATCTCTGGTGCGGGAAGAAGACACGCTGGCCCGTTTGGGGGGCGACGAGTTCGTCGTGTTTCTGGAGGATATCAAGGCAGGCCTGGATGCCGCGAACGTGGCGGAAAAGATCATTCATGCCCTGGAAAAAGTTTTGCTCATCGGGGACTATCCCCTGCACGTTACAGCCAGTATTGGCGTCAGCCTGTACCCCGAGGATGGCAAGGATGCCGAGACGCTAATGAAGCACGCCGATGCGGCCATGTACAAGGCCAAGGAAGGCGGGCGCAACGCCTTCCATTTTTACGAACACGGGATTACCGAGCGCGCGATGCAGCGCATTCAGCTGGAATCCCGGTTGCGGATTGCAGTTGAGCAACACGCTTTGCAGGTTTTTTACCAGCCGCTGGTCACGCTGGAAAATGGGCGTATCTGTGGCGCGGAGGCCCTGTTGCGCTGGATCGATCCGCAGGAAGGCATGATTGCGCCCGACCATTTCATTCCGCTTGCCGAGGACACCGGCCTGATCATCCCCATCGGGGAGTGGGTGATCCGTGAAGTCTGTCTGGCGCTGAAACGATGGGATGCACAGGGCATCGTGCTGGATGATTTCGCCATGCACATCAATTTGTCGGGCAAGCAATTGCTGCAGAAAGATCTGCCGCAGCGTCTGGCGGCCATATTCGCCGAACTCGGGGTGGCACCGGAACGCATCACGCTGGAACTGACCGAAAGCAGCATCATGGAAAGCGAAACACTTGGCCGGGACATTCTGATGGGGTTAAGAAAAACCGGCGTCAGGATTGCCATTGACGATTTTGGAACCGGCCATTCTTCGTTGAGCCGCCTGAAATTGCTGCCGATCAGCGAACTCAAGATCGATCGCAGCTTTATTCGGGATATCGCCGTGGACAACAACGACGCAGCGATTGTCCAGGCGATTCTGGCGATGGCGGCCAGTCTCGATCTGGAAGTGATCGCAGAAGGGGTCGAGACCGAGGATCAGGAGACTTTCCTGCGGCAGCACGGCTGTTTGCTGGGCCAGGGATACTACTACGCCCGTCCCATGCCTGAGCGCGACATGTTGCCCCTGCTGTTGAGCGACCGCCCCGGCGAGCGTGTCCGGGAAATGGTCAGCGTGAATGGTTGATGCTGTGTGGGTTGGTCGATTCCTGCACGCTGCATTCAATAATGCGGAGGCAGTTCGTCGCGCAGGCTTCGCGCATCGTCCGGCAACGCATCCTGCAAGCGTTGGTACAGCAAGCGAAGTTGCTGCTGTATCAGATCGATTTGTCCCTGCTGGCGTATGACCGTCTGGTTCAGCGTGTCGATCAGGTCTTCGGCGAAGGCCAGCTTGGCTTCGAGTTCGTTCAGGCGTGCGTCCATCATGGGTTTCCCGGTTGTGTGGATGGGCTTAACAGCGGCTTGACCAGGTCTTCCAGACGCGGGTAATGCAGTTGACCCGCAACCTTGTGGCGAATATGCCCATCGGCATCGATGATGAATGACGTGGGCACGCTGCTGACGTGGCCGAAAACCGCCGTGACCGAGGCGTTGGTCGGCGCGGCCATGAAGGCATAGCCCTTGTCCTGCATCCATGCAGCGATTTTTTCCGGCGAGTCATCTATGCTGATCGAAATGACTTCAAAACCGCGCGAGCGATAGTCCTTCCAGAATGAATCGATGACCGGCTTCTCCTTGCGGCAATAAGGGCACCAGGTCGCCCAGAAGTTCACCAGTACCACTTTTCCCTTGAGGGATTCGCTGCGCAATATCCGGCCATCGGGCAACGTTACCTGCCAGGGCGACGTGGCCTGGTTGACGTCGCTGACCTCGGCCAGCGGACGAAACCACAGCCAGGCAATCAAACCCAGTAAAATCAGGGTTACCGGACTCGGCATCCATTTCTTTGCCGCGTTCACCTTTATCGGGGCCGTTCTATCCATGCTGTGGCTGAAGTCGTTTCATATCGTGATGGTGGTGAGCTGGTTTGCCGGGCTGTTTTACCTGCCGCGACTCTTCGTCAATCTGGCAATGGAAGAGCACGACGCAGCATACAGCCGCCTGCTGTTGATGGCGGGCAAATTGTATCGCTTTGTGACGCCTATCATGTGGCTGGTGCTGATGACCGGCACCTGGCTGTGGCTGGCGTACTTTCCGCTCAGCATGAACTGGATGTGGGCAAAGCTCACGCTGGTGGCCGGGCTGGTTGGCTACCACCACGTGTGCAAAAGCCTGCTACGCAGCTTTGAAGCCAGACAGAACACCAAGTCGCACGTTTGGTTCCGCTGGTTCAATGAAATTCCGGTGATCGTACTGTTGATTGTCGTGCTGTTGGTCGTATTGAAACCTTTTTAAGAAAGTCCCGTTTGAAACCGCAAGCCCGCCGTAACCAGGAACCAAACGCCGCCCGCCCCGAGCGCGACGCGCTGCCGCCTGCCAGTCATTTTGCCACCTGCCCGCGCGGGCTGGAGGCCCTGCTTGAAACCGAACTCACAGCGGCGGGCGCACAGATCGTGCGACAGGTGCCGGCCGGCGTGCTGTTCATGGCCGACGTGGCCGCCGAGATGCGCGCCAACCTGACTTCGCGCATCGCCACGCGCATCCTGCGCAAGGTCGGCTACACCCGCTATCGCAAGGAAGAGCACATCTACCGCGCCGCACTCGACCTGCCATGGCCGGACTGGTTCGACGTCAAGAAAACCATTGCGGTGAAGGTCGGTGCGCAGAATGCGTCGCTGAAAAGCCTCAATTTCATCACGCTCAAGATCAAGGACGCGATCTGCGACCGTTTCCGCGAGGAAACGCGCGAGCGTCCGAGCGTCGACACCGAATCGCCCGATGTGCCGGTGTATGCGTTTTTCACCGCCGACGCGGTGACGTTCTATTTGGATACCAGCGGCGAGCCACTATTCAAGCGCGGCTTCAAGCGCGAGGCGAGCGCGGCATCGATCAAGGAAAACCTTGCCGCCGGGTTGCTGATGTTGTCGGGCTGGCAACCCGGCACGCCGCTGCTTGATCCGATGTGCGGCGCCGGCACCATTCTGCTCGAGGCAGCGGACATGACCCTGAACCGCGCGCCGGGACGCGCACGCCATTTCGCCTTCGAGCACTATCGCGACTTTGATGCGGCGCTCTGGAAACGCATCAAGGCCGAAGCGCAGGCGCAGGAAAAGCCGCTGACGACGTTGCCGATTTTTGGCGCCGATCAGGATCGCTGGGTGCTCGACAAGGCGCGCAACAATCTCGAATCTGCAGGCTATGCCGATGCGATCGATCTCAAGGTGTCCGATGCGCTCGACCTGAAAGCGCCCACGCCGGTCGGCACCATAGTCACCAACCCGCCCTACGGCGAGCGCATCGGCGAGGCCGAAGAGCTGGCTGAGTGGTATCCGCAGCTTGGCGACTGGCTGAAGAAAAACTTCAGCGGCTGGGAAACATGGATCATTTCCGGTGATCCTTTGCTGCCCAAGCTGTTCGGGCTCAAGGCCAGCCGCCGCATTCCGTTGTTCAATGGCCCGATCGAAACCCGCTTTTTGCAATACAAGATCGTGGCGGGCACGATGCGACCGAACAAACCTGCGGCCGCCAAAACTGAGAAGGATTAATAATCATGCTGACTGCATCCATGCGCCTCACCGGCACCCTCGACGACGGTGCCGAGGTCTACCGCAGCTACTATCTGGTGGCGGATTTCAGCGAACACGGCAGCGGGAAATCGTCGATCATTCCGATGTCGCTAGGCGCGCCGATGCCGGACGACGATCATCTGGCGGTGAAATATGGCGGAGAGGAAGCCGCGCTGAAAGCGGCAGCCGAAGCGATCAAGGCGCTGCCGGGCAATCAGGGACTGGAAGTCCGGGTGGTCATGAACCCGGAGTAGGTGCGGCTGCTTGTCAGCCGGAACGGCACAGCAGAAGTGAAACAGGGCGCGATGCGCCCTGTTTTTTTGGCTGAGTTGAACGTTCAGACGAGATCGAGATGATCCAGTCCGGACATCATGTCGCGATCCTTGGCTTCCTGGCCATGCAGCTTGATCTGCAGTCGCAGGTCGTTCAGGCTGTCGGCGTTTCTGAGCGCGTCCTCATAGGAAATCATCCCAGCCTCGTACAGGTCGAACAGCGCCTGGTCGAAGGTTTGCATGCCGAGTTCACGCGATTTCGACATGAGTTCCTTGATCTCGTGCACCTGCCCCTTGAAGATCATGTCGGCGATTAGCGGTGAATTGAGCAGGATTTCCACCGCGGCCACACGGCCGTTGGTGCCCTTGCGCGGAATCAGGCGCTGCGAAATGAAGGACTTGAGGTTGAGCGAAAGGTCCATCAGCAACTGGTCGCGGCGCTCTTCGGGGAAGAAGTTGATGATGCGATCGAGCGCCTGGTTGGCGCTGTTGGCATGCAGCGTCGACAAGCACAGGTGGCCGGTTTCGGCAAAGGCGATGGCGTATTCCATAGTTTCGCGGTCGCGGATTTCGCCGATGAGAATGACGTCGGGTGCCTGACGCAGCGTGTTCTTCAGCGCTGAAAACCAGTTGTCGGTATCGATGCCGACTTCGCGCTGCGTGATGATGGACTTCCTGTGTTCATGCACATATTCGATCGGGTCTTCGACCGTGATGATGTGGTCGGCCGCATTTTCATTGCGATGCCCGACCATGGCCGCCAGCGAGGTTGATTTGCCTGAGCCGGTGGCGCCCACGAAAATCACCAGGCCCCGTTTAATCATCGCCACATCGCGCAGAATGGGGGGCAGGTTCAGCGACTCCATCTTGGGGATATTGGTGTTGATGGTCCGCATCACGATGCCGACGCGACCCTGCTGCACGAAGACATTGACCCGGAACCGGCCGATTTCAGGCGGACTGATGGCGAAGTTGGATTCGTTGGTGGCCTCGAAATCCTTCCACTGCCGCTCATTCATGATGGATTGCGCGAGTTCGCTGGTATGGGCCGGCGTCAGGCTCTGGTTTGATACCGGCGTGATTTTGCCGTCTACCTTGATGGCAGGCGGAAATCCGGCCGTGATGAACAGGTCGGAAGCATTCTTGGCCAGCATCAGGCGCAACAGGTCATGGACAGTTTTTTCAGCATTCATTGTTCAGGCCTCAACCAAGGAAAGTGTCTTTGTTCTGCGCTGCGTTGCGTGCAGCGCCCGCTGATATGACATTGCTTTTCACCAATCCCTGCAGACACTGATCGAGCGTCTGCATCCCCAGATTTCCGCCCGTCTGGATCGACGAATACATTTGCGCCACCTTGCCCTCGCGAATCAGATTGCGGATGGCCGGGGTGCCAATCATGATTTCGTGCGCGGCGACGCGGCCGTTGCCGTCCTTGGTTTTCAGCAGCGTTTGCGAGATGACCGCACGCAGGGACTCCGACAGCATCGAACGCACCATTTCCTTTTCGGCTGCCGGGAACACATCGACCACGCGGTCTATGGTCTTGGCGGCGGACGAGGTATGCAGCGTGCCAAACACCAGGTGGCCGGTTTCTGCAGCGGTCAGTGCCAGCCGGATGGTTTCAAGATCGCGCAACTCGCCGACCAAGATGACGTCCGGGTCTTCCCGCAGAGCCGAACGCAGGGCATTGTTGAACGACAGGGTGTGCGGTCCGACTTCGCGCTGGTTGATCAGGCATTTTTTGCTCTGGTGCACGAATTCGATCGGGTCTTCAACCGTTAAAATGTGCGCATACTGGTTTTCGTTGACGTAATCCATCATGGCCGCCAGCGTGGTGGACTTGCCGGAACCCGTTGGCCCGGTCACCAGCACGATGCCGCGCGGCTGGTCGGAAATCTCCTTGAAAATTTCCGGACAGCCGAGATCTTCCAGCGACAGCACCTTGGACGGAATGGTCCGGAACACCGCACCTGCGCCATACAGCTGGTTGAAGGCGTTGACGCGAAATCGTGCCAGCGAGGGGATTTCGAACGAAAAATCGATTTCCAGCGTTTCTTCGTAGACCTTGCGCTGGCTGTCGTTCATGATGTCGTACACCATGCGGTGCACATCCTTGTGATCCATCGGCGGCAGGTTGATGCGCCGAACATCGCCGTTGACCCGGATCATCGGTGGCAGGCTCGCCGAAAGGTGCAAGTCGGACGCTTTGTTCTTGACGGCAAAAGCCAGTAATTCAGAGATATCCACGCATGCCTCGCTCAAGTATTAAGTGGGGGTGTTTGACAGATAATAATCCCAATGGGTAACGGTCTGGAATCGCGCAAACTTGAATCTGACATGACATCTCCCAACCTGACCACTGAAGCACGTTTGCATGCCGTACAGATGCGGATCGCACGTGCTGCGACTGAAGCCGGCCGTGATCCGGCGGAGGTGCGCCTGCTGGCCGTCAGCAAGATTTTTGGCGGGGCAGCCGTTCGCGATCTGGTCGCCTGCGGCCAGCGTGAATTCGGTGAAAGTTATGTGCAGGAAGCGCTGGACAAGCAAGCTCAGTTGAGCGACTTGCCACTGGTATGGCATTTTATCGGGCCGATTCAAAGCAACAAGACACGCCCCATCGCCGAACATTTCAGCTGGGTGCACGGCGTGGACCGTTTGAAGATTGCCGAGCGCTTATCCGCCCAGCGCCCGGCCGGGTTGCCGCCACTGCAGGTGTGTATCGAACTCAAC
>CAJDTZ010000054.1_pt1 | contig 11216 bp, 14 predicted proteins | sample 7390551 | NCBI WGS metagenome assembly CAJDTZ01 (sample SAMEA7055662, study PRJEB34461) | soil metagenome | biome: terrestrial ecosystem; feature: Peninsula; material: soil | place: Antarctica | collected 2016 | reverse complement strand
CTGTCTGGCCGGCCGGGGCTGGAGTACCACGTTGACTACACCCGTGCGCGCATTGGCGATTTCGATGTGGACCTGTTCCTCGAATTTTTCCGCGGTTTCATCAATCACGCCGGCGTCACGCTGCATATCGACAACCTGCGCGGGATTAACGCCCACCACCAGGCCGAAACCATTTTCAAGGCCTTTGGTCGCGCGCTGCGCATGGCAGTGGAAGCCGATCAGCGCATGGGAGATGTATTGCCTTCGACGAAAGGCGCGCTGTGAGCATTGATATTGCCATCATCGATTACGGCATGGCCAACCTGCGGTCGGTGGCCAAGGCCATCGAGCATGTTGCGCCGGCAGCCAGCGTGGTGGTGACGTCCGATCCCGATGTGATTGCGCAAGCCGCGCGCGTGGTCTTTCCGGGGCAGGGCGCGGCGCCCGACTGCATGCACGAGATCGACGCGCGGGGCTTGCGCCAGGTGATCATTGATGCGGCCAATAACAAGCCGTTTCTGGGTATTTGCATGGGCCTGCAGGTGCTGTTCGAGCACAGCGAGGAAGGCAATGCGGACTGTCTGGGCCTGTTGCCCGGCACCGTTCAGCGTTTTCCGCATGAAGCGATGATCGACAACGCCGGCAACAAGCTCAAGGTGCCGCACATGGGCTGGAACAACGTGCACCAGGCGGCGCCTCATCCCTTGTGGGTCGGCATCGAGGAGGGCGCGCGCTTTTATTTCGTGCACAGCTATTTCGTGCAGCCCACATCGCCTGATGTCATTGCCGGGTTTTCGCATTACCCGTTCCCGTTCACCTGCGCGGTAGCCAGCAAGAATATGTTCGCCGTGCAGTTTCATCCGGAAAAGAGTGGCAATGACGGATTGACGCTGCTGGGCAATTTTGTAACCTGGAATCCAGGTGAGTTCGAAACCGCCTGTGATATGACCGGCGCTGCCTGCGCTTAACTTTTTTACTGTAAGACCATGCTAATCATTCCTGCGATCGACCTTAAAGACGGCCACTGCGTGCGCCTGGAGCAAGGCGAAATGGACAAGGCCACCGTGTTTTCAGAAGACCCTGCGGCCATGGCCCGTCACTGGAAAGAACTGGGTGCCCGTCGTCTGCATCTGGTGGACCTCAACGGTGCCTTTGCCGGCAAACCGGTCAACGATGATGCGATCCGCTCCATCGTTGCGGCGGTGGGCGACGACATGCCGGTGCAACTGGGCGGCGGCATTCGTGACCTGGCCACCATCGAACGCTATCTCGACGATGGGGTGCGCTACGTCATCATTGGCACCGCTGCGGTAAAGAATCCGGGTTTTCTGCACGAGGCCTGTGATGCCTTTCCCGGCCATGTGATGGTCGGCCTTGACGCCAAGGACGGCAAGATCGCGGTGGAAGGCTGGTCCAAGATCACCGGACACGATGTAATCGATCTGGCCAAGCGCTTTGAAGGGTATGGCGTTGAAGCCATCATTTACACGGATATTGGCCGTGACGGCATGCTGACCGGCGTCAATATCGAGGCGACCCAGCGGCTGGCACAAGCCCTGTCGATTCCCGTGATTGCCAGCGGCGGCGTGACCAATCTCGATGACGTCAAAGCCTTGTCCACCGTTGCCAAGGACGGCATTATCGGCGCGATTACCGGCCGTGCGATTTATCAGGGCACGCTGGATTTCCCCCAGGCACAAAAGCTGGCCGATGAACTGGCCGGCGGCGTGTTCGGCGTCTGAGCCGAGAGACCCATGCTCGCCAAACGCATCATTCCCTGTCTCGATGTCACCAATGGTCGTGTGGTCAAGGGCACCAACTTCGTCGAACTGAGAGACGCTGGCGATCCGGTTGAAATCGCGCGTCGCTACAACGAGGAGGGCGCGGACGAGTTGACCTTTCTCGACATCACCGCATCGTCCGACAACCGTGATCTGATTCTGCACATCATCGAAGCCGTTGCGTCCGAAGTGTTCATTCCCCTGACTGTGGGCGGCGGGGTGCGCGTGGTGGCCGATATCCAGCGACTGCTGAATGCGGGTGCGGACAAGGTCAGCATCAACACGTCAGCCGTCACCAATCCGCAACTGGTGAAAGATGCGTCTGACCGTTACGGCAATCAGTGCATCGTAGTGGCGATCGATGCCAAGCGCGTCGGTGACCACTGGGAAGTGTTCACCCATGGCGGACGAACCGCCACCGGGCTCGATGCCATCGAGTGGGCGAAGAAAATGGAAGCCTATGGGGCCGGCGAGTTGCTGCTGACGTCGATGGATCGGGACGGCACCAAGAGCGGATTCGACCTGGCGTTGACCCGTGCGATTTCCGATGCAGTCGACATCCCGATCATTGCCAGTGGCGGGGTGGGCACCCTCCAGCATCTGGTCGATGGGGTCAAGGAAGGTCGTGCCGATGCGGTGCTGGCCGCGAGCATCTTTCACTTCAGCGAACACGGTATTGAAGACGCCAAGCGCTACATGAAGCAGCACGGCATCGAGGTACGCCTGTGAGCGATTGGCTGGCTGCCGTCAAATGGGATGCGCACGGGCTGGTGCCGGCCATCGCCCAGGATGTGGCGACCGGTGACATCCTGATGGTGGCGTGGATGAATCGCGAGGCGCTGGAGGAAACCGCGCGTACGAAGCGTGGCGTGTACTGGTCGCGGTCACGCAACAGGCTGTGGCGCAAGGGTGAAGAATCCGGCCACGTGCAGCTCGTTAGCGAGATCCGTCTGGATTGCGACAACGATGTGGTGCTGCTGAAAATTGAACAGTTGGGCGGGATTGCCTGTCATACCGGTCGACGCTCCTGCTTTTTCCAGAAACTCGATCTGGATGGTCAGGGCGCAGGCCACTGGGTGACGACCGCCCCGGTGCTCAAGAGCCCAGACGAGATCTACCGCAAATGAACGATATCCTGGAACGGCTCGCCGACACGCTGGAAGCGCGCAAGCAGGCTTCGCCCGACAGTTCGTATGTGGCGAAGCTGTATGCGAAAGGCACCGATGCCATTCTGAAAAAGATAGGCGAGGAAGCGACTGAAACCGTGATGGCGGCCAAGGATGACCAGGCCGAAAAGATTATCTACGAAGTGGCCGATTTGTGGTTCCATACGCTGGTTCTGCTGGCGCACAAGGGACTCAGGCCGGCAGATGTGCTGAACGAACTGGCACGCCGCGAGGGCTTGTCCGGTCTGGTGGAAAAGGAAAATCGGCATGAGTGACTGCCTGTTCTGCAAGATTGTTGCCGGTCAATTGCCGAGCAGCAAGGTGTATGAAGACGAGGACGTGATGGCGTTTCACGATATTCACCCGTTCGCCCGGGTGCATGTCCTGATCATTCCGAAACTGCACATTGCCTCGCTGGCCGATTGCATGCCGGCGCATGAAAAACTGCTGGGTAAAATGCTGTTGCTGGCGCCACGTCTGGCGATGGAACTGGGGCTCGACGCCGGCTTCAAGACACTGATCAACACCGGGCGTGGTGGTGGCCAGGAAGTATTCCACATTCATGTTCACGTATTTGGTGGGGGCGATCCCGTTCCCCGCAGTTAACGCATAAGGAGATTTACCATGGGTAGTTTTAGCATTTGGCATTGGCTGATCGTTCTGGTTGTTGTCATGATGATTTTCGGCACCAAGAAACTGCGCAACATTGGCAGCGATCTGGGTGGCGCGGTCAAAGGCTTCAAGGAAGGCATGAAGGACGAGTCACCCAAGATCGGCGACAAGGCAGAGCAGGATGGCGGTCACACCATCGATGTCGAAGTCAAGGACAAGCACCACTCCTGACCGCTGTCCTGATTCAGCAAAATGTTCGATATCGGATTTTCTGAACTCCTCATGATCGGCGTGGTTGCGCTGATCGTGATTGGCCCTGAGCGATTGCCCAAGGTAGCGCGTACTGCCGGGCATTTGTACGGTCGCATGCAGCGTTATGTGTCGACTGTCAAATCGGATATCAGCCGGGAAATGGACCTGGAAGAATTGCGCCGTGCCGGGCAGGAGTTCAAGGAATCGGTGAACACGACGGTATCCGAAGTGCAGCAGCAGGGCACGCTGGTCGATGATTACCTGCGCAATGAGGCCAGTGGCATCGACAAGGAACTGTCGGCCATCACCGCGACCGCGGAAACGCCGCTTACTCCCGGTCAGGCACCAGCGCAGCCCGCGCCAGAGCCAACCCAGCAGCACAGTTTGCCGCTGGATGAACCCGATCAGAATGCCCTTCCCTTGCCATCGGCGGTGGTGGAAACCGCGCATCGCGACAGCACTGGAAAAGCCGCATGAACGAACCTGAAAACTCCTTTGTCTCGCATCTGATTGAAATGCGGGACCGTTTGCTGCGCGCGGTGATTGCGGTCGTGGTCATATTCATCTGCCTGTTTCCATGGTCGCAGGATTTATATGCGCTGCTGGCCAAGCCCTTGCTGGCAGCCTTGCCCAAGGGCGGTCAGATGATTGCCACCGAAGTCACCACGCCATTTTTCGTGCCGATCAAGGTCACCATGATGGCTGCATTCCTGCTGGCCATGCCGTGGGTGTTCTATCAGGCCTGGGCGTTTGTTGCACCGGGGCTGTATCAGCATGAGAAACGGATAGGCGTGCCGCTGGTCATTGCCAGCGTGATTCTCTTCCTGCTGGGGATGTCGTTCGCCTACTTTCTGGTGTTTCCAATCGTGTTCGGTTTCATCGTGGGTGTGGCTCCCGCAGGGGTGGCCGTGATGACCGATATCGGTAAATACCTCGATTTCGTGATGACCCTGTTCATGGCGTTTGGCATCACCTTCGAAGTGCCGATCGCAGTGGTGTTGCTGGTCAAGATGGGCATGGTGTCGATCGCCAAGCTACGCGAAATCCGGCCTTATGTGGTCGTGGGTGCATTTGTGGTGGGCGCGATCTTTACGCCGCCCGACGTGATTTCACAGTTCATGCTCGCCGTTCCGTTGTGGGTGCTGTACGAACTGGGCATCATCGTCGCATCCATGATCACCAAGCCCGGGCCGGAGGATGCGGCCGATTACACACCCATGTCCGAGTCCGATATGGAAGCTGAACTCGACCAGATAGAAGCAGACCAAACTGCTGACAAAACCGATCCAAAATGATGCGTTGAAGATGGCCGGCACCCGCGCATGGTCTTGCCAGATGTCCCCGCTGGCAGGTATGGCCTGCCCCCTGATGTTTTTAAAATAATAATTAGACCTGACCGGCAGCAATTGCCCGGCCATTCAATTCGGAGTGTTGCATGGAAGCGTTGAAAACCGGGAGTGACGTTTTATTCGTGTTGCTGGGGGGCATCATGGTGTTGGCCATGCACGCAGGCTTTGCCTTTCTTGAACTGGGCACGGTCCGCAAAAAAAACCAGGTCAACGCGCTGGTCAAAATCCTCACTGATTTCTCCGTCTCGACCATTGCCTATTTCTTTATTGGCTACAGCGTGGCTTACGGTGTCAGCTTCTATTCCAGCGCCGAGGTGCTTTCCGCCCAAAACGGTTATGACCTCGTCAAGTTCTTTTTCCTGCTGACGTTTGCGGCAGCCATTCCGGCCATTGTGTCGGGCGGCATTGCCGAACGTGCTCGCTTCAATCCGCAACTGGCCGCCACGTTCGTGTTGGTGGGGCTGGTTTACCCGTTTTATGAAGGTATCGCCTGGAACGGCAATTACGGTATCCAGAACTGGCTGGCAGCGACCTTTGGCGCAAGCTTTCATGACTTTGCCGGGTCGGTCGTCGTGCACGCCGTCGGTGGCTGGATCGCCTTGCCCGCCGTGTTGTTGCTTGGCGCGCGTCGTGGCCGCTATAACAAGGACGGGATGATCTCGGCGCATCCGCCTTCAAATATTCCGTTTCTGGCACTCGGCGCGTGGATTCTGACGGTGGGCTGGTTTGGCTTCAACGTCATGTCGGCACAGCTGATCGAGGCCGTCTCGGGGCTGGTGGCCGTGAATTCCCTGATGGCCATGGTCGGGGGCACGCTGGCCGCACTGGTGATCGGCCGCAACGACCCCGGTTTCATCCACAATGGCCCGCTCGCCGGCCTGGTGGCCGTGTGTGCGGGGTCCGATCTGATGCATCCGCTGGGCGCGCTGGTGACTGGTGCGATTGCCGGTGCATTGTTCGTGTGGATGTTCATGGTGACCCAGAACAAATGGAAGATCGACGACGTGCTCGGCGTATGGCCACTGCATGGCCTGTGCGGCGCGTGGGGCGGCATTGCCGCGGGCATTTTCGGGGCCCGGGCACTGGGGGGACTCGGCGGTGTCAGCCTGGCATCGCAACTGATTGGCACGTTGGGTGGTATATCCGTAGCGCTGATCGGAAGCGTTGTGGTGTATGGCGTTTTGAAACAGGTTGTTGGTCTTCGGCTGGACCCGGAAGCTGAATTCAATGGCGCCGATCTCAGCATTCACAAGGTATCGGCTACGGCCGAACGCGAAACCAACTGGTAGGCCGTTCAGCCCGGCTGTTTATTCCGCAGCTTGCGCAGATATCTGCGGCGTTCGGCGCTTAACTGTTCAAGTTGGCGATCTATCTGTATGACGTCAGGATGTTGATCGGTATATTCAAGTAGCAGTTCGGTGCGTTTGATTCGCAGTTCTACCTGTTTCTTGTCGAGGCCTTCCAGATAGGCGTCCGGAGCCGATTTTTCTGGCAGTGCGGTTTGCGCCGCATCAGGCGCCGGGCTTTGCGTGCCGTGATCCGATGGTTTGGTTGCGGTAGCCGAGGGCAGGTCAGCGCCTTGGTCATGGCTGACATGTATGGATGCCGGTGGCATTGAACCCTGCCGGGATGGGGTGATGAAGTGCTCGATGACGATGATGCCCACACCGATCAGGAGCAAAACAGCGAATGGTGTGCCAAATGCCAGGATCGGCAGCAAGCGCGAAATGCGGTTGGAAGGCGGCGCAGCGGGCTGTTTTGGAGCGACAGAAGCGAGCGCATGCAGCGCGTTGACCAGCGATCGCGCATTCGGACGGGCTTCCGGATTCTTGCTCAGCATGTTGGCCAGCAAACCGGACAGGACGTCAGGCAACCCGGGGCGCAAATTCACCGCTGCCACGGGCGTTTCATTGATCACCCGGTACACGATGGTCGGCAGGCTCTCGCCGTCAAAGGCATAGTGTCCGGTGAGCATTTCGTACAGCACAGCGCCCAGCGAAAAAATATCCGATCGCCCATCCACTTCACGCCCCATGGCCTGCTCGGGTGACATGTAGCGTGGTGATCCAAGCATCTGGCCTGCCAGGGTATGGCCGCTGTTGGTCAGATGCGCAATACCAAAATCCGTGAGCTTGATACGTCCGCGCTGGCCGGTGACGATGACATTGGCGGGCTTGATGTCGCGATGGATGACGCCGTGCTCGTGAGCAAACGCTAGTCCTTCGGCCATTTGCAGGGTGGTGTCGAGCGCAAGATCGAGCGGCATGGGCCCCATGTCCATGAGGTCGCGCAGCGTTGACCCTGCGAGGTATTCCATGGCGATGTAGGCAAGCTTATCGGCTTCACCTACATCGTAAATGGTCACGATGTTGGGGTGCGATAAGCGTCCGGCACTTTGCGCCTCACGCAGAAAGCGTGATTCCGCGTCTGCGCTATCCTGTTGTAATTGTGCGATGGGCACTGTCTTGATGGCGACGGTTCGCTCTATGAGCGGGTCGCGCGCACGGTAAACCGTTCCCATCGCCCCCTGGCCGATTTCATCGAGAATTTCGTAACGCCCGATTTTCATGAAATCGGATGCGTCAGGCCTGACATTCAATAATCTGGCCACGTACGTTTCGGCTGTCCTCGCCCATCAGATAGAGATAACAGGGCATCAGCGCATCAACACTGGGAAGGGTTTCAGGGGACAACCCGGGATGGGTGCGTGAGCGCAATGTGGTCGCTACCTGGCCGGGAATCAGGGTGTTGAAGCGCAACGCTTCTTCCGAGCTGTGTTCGTCGGCCCAGATATGCGTCAGCGTTTCCAGGCCCGACTTGGCCACGGCATAGCCACCCCAGTAAGCCTTGGGCTGATGGCCGTGGGTCTCGCCCGTGAAAATGATTGATGCGTCCGCTGCCTGTTTGAGCAAGGGCATGCACGCCCGGGTGAGCGCAAACGGTGCAATCAGGTTGACCCGCATCAGGGCTTGCCATTGTTCCAGCGTTTGCAGTTCAAGCGGTGTCAGGCTGTAAAACTGGTGCGCGCTGTGCAGCACGCCATCGAGGCGCTTCAGATGGTGGGCAATGGTGCCGACCAGGGTTTCCAGGCTGCGATCGTCGGCGGTGCCCAGATCATAGGGAAACATGGCCGGCTCAGGCCCTCCCGCCGCGACGATTTCATCGTAGACCGCTTCGAGTTTGTCTGCGTCGCGTGCGAGCAAGGCAACGGTGGCGCCGTGGCGTGCAAATGCCAGGCTGGCGGCACGTCCGAGACCTGAACTGGCGCCGGTAACGAGGATGACACGATCTGCGAGCAGATCAGGACGGGGAAGATAATCTTTCATAGTCGTTCGAGTAATGCGTTGGATGATTGTACTCCGCTCATTGTTGCGCTTTCGAGCGTGGCAGGGTAGGGGCCGGCAGTGTAATCGCCCGCCAGAAAAATGCGTGGATGCGGGGTACGAACTGCAGGACGTGCCATCTGGGGGGTGCAACTGTATGTCGCCTGTTTTTCAACAATGCTTTTGCGCCAGCGAGGCGAACCTGGATGCGCGATTTGACGCAACTGGATTTCGGCCTGATCCAGCCAGCCCGGCGGCAGGTCTGCAGCGGCACTGGCAACAAATGCCAGCAAACCTGCCTGACCATGGCTTTGCCCGCGATCGAATACAAACTGTGCGGGCCCGTTTGCAAGCGCAAACAGCGGTTTGCTTAACTGAAAATCAGCGTCGTACTGCGCATAGCCTGTCGCAATCGGTTGATAGGTGTAACTGGCCACCATGTGGCGCAACGGCTCGAGTTCGGGTATCTGCATGGCCAACGCCGACACATGCTGCGGCGCGACTGCAAGAATGGCATGGCTGTATTGCGCCGTGTCCTTGTCGCTAGTCAGCGTGACGCCATTGGATGTTGCGCTCAGCGCAGTCACTCGACTGGAGAGGTGAACGGCCCCGCCCAGTTCAATCAGGCGTGCTGCGGCCGGTTCTGGAAACAGGGCGGTCAAATCACGGCGCGGAAGCAGCAGGTCGCTGTGCTGATTGCGCCCGCCGAATGCGGCACGGATGACGTCACGGAAAACCTGGGCGCTGGCCATGTCAGGCGGCGTGTTGAGCGCGGAAACACACAATGGGTGCCACAGCAGGCGGCTCAGTTTTTCAGGCTGGGACTGCGTGAGTTGGTGAACCGTTTGCCGATCAAGCGGATCCGCATTGCCCAGCAGGGTATGCGCCCAGCGCGCGGCGGCCAGCTTTTCACGCCAGTTCAGCCCGCGGGCGCCGAGCAGGCCTACCAGCAAATGCAGCGGTGCAGGCAGGCGCGGGCAGTTCAGGCTGAATTCCGGCGGCTGATCGAGGGTGAGTGGCAAACGCCATAACCCTGTCTTCAACGCGCCGGGATCCAGATGGTCTATCAGCTGCAGCGTGTGTTCATAGGCGCCGAGCAGAATGTGTTGGCCATTGTCGAGCGGCTGACCATCGAACTCCACTGCGCGCGCGCGTCCGCCCAGCGTTCGGCTGGCTTCATGCAGGGTGACGCGTGTCCCCGCTTCTGCCAGGGTCAGCGCTGCGGCGCAGCCTGCCCAGCCGCCGCCGATAACTGCGACATCGGGTCTCATGGGAACAGCCAGGTTTTGGTGGCCAGCCACAACTTGCGTAAAGGCGTAAGCGCCACGCGCGCGCGCAGCACGGGGAAACCCGCGTGCCGTATCTCGCTTAGCAGGGTGCGGTAGATGGCGGCCATGACCAGCCCCGGCCGTTGCGCATGCTTCGCATGGGCAGGCAGGGCGGTGAGTGCCTGGTCGTAGCAGGCTTGCGCGCGCTCGAACTGAAATTGCATCATCGACTGAAAAGCGGGGGTATCCACGCCATTGAGAATGTCCGCCTCGCGCACGCCGAAGTGTTCCAGTTCATCCTGTGGTAGATAAATCCGGCCACGCCGCGCATCCTCACCGACATCGCGGATGATGTTGGTGAGCTGGAACGCCAGTCCCAGCTCGTGCGCATAACGTCGAATGGCGCGGTCATCCTCGCCGCGCTGGCCACCGAATATTGCGGCCGCCACCTCACCCACAACCCCGGCAACGCGGTAGCAGTAAAGATTGAGCGATTTGAAATCGGGATAGCGCAGATGATCCAGGTCCATCGCCATGCCGTCGACGATTTCCAGCAGCAGGGCAGGGGCAGCATTGCGTCCCTGTGGGGTGTCGAACAGCGCGCGGGTTACCGGGTGTTCCGGTGCGCCGGCCGCAAAGCGGGCGATTTCCTCGCGCCACCAGTCGAGCTTGGCCACCGCAACCTGGCGTTCGCTGCATTCGTCGACCACGTCGTCGAGTTCGCGGCACAACGCATAAAACGCCGTAATTGCGCGGCGCTTGTCCAGAGGCAAAAAGACGAAGCTGTAATAAAAACTGGAACCGCTGGCCGCCGCGCGTTCCTGACAGTGTTGATGAACATCCATGTTCAATAGAGTCCCCGTCCCAGCATGAGAAGCCAGTCTTTTTTGGTGAGCACCGGGCGGTTGTGAAACACACACCCCGGGTCGGCATGGAGTTTTCGCAGGATGGTTTCGCCCCCCAGAATGGTGACGCGCAATTCCAGCCCGATGCGTCCTTTGAGTTGGCGGCCCAGCGGCGCGCCAGCCTGTAGCAGCTTGCGGGTACGTTCGATCTGCTTGTGCATCATCGTATGCCACAGTCCGCGGGTGTCACCCTGGGCAATCTGGTCTTCGCTGACATGATAGGCAGCCAGTTCGTCCAGCGGCAGATAGATGCGGTTTTTCTGGTAATCGATGGCAATGTCCTGCAGGAAGTTGATCAGTTGCAGGCTGCTGCAGATGGCGTCGGAATAGGCCTGGTGGCGTGGGTCGTGATCCCCATACAAATGCAGCATCAGCCGCCCCACCGGGTTGGCCGAGCGTCGGCAATAATTTATGACTTCGCCGAAATTGGCATAGCGCGTTTTTTCAACATCCTGCGCAAAGGCAGATAGCAGGTCACGAAATGGCGCGAGCGGAATGGCGTGCTCGCGTATGGCAGCGGCGAGGGGACCAAATACCCTATCGATCGGTGTGTCGCCCGCTTCGATGCTGTCCAGCCTGGC
>CAJDTZ010000062.1_pt1 | contig 11276 bp, 15 predicted proteins | sample 7390551 | NCBI WGS metagenome assembly CAJDTZ01 (sample SAMEA7055662, study PRJEB34461) | soil metagenome | biome: terrestrial ecosystem; feature: Peninsula; material: soil | place: Antarctica | collected 2016 | reverse complement strand
CTGAGCGGCTGGCTCACCACGCGACACATCACGCGGGTGCCGCCGATGCAGTCGATCCGGAATCTCGGCTGACGCGCAGGGCGATTGCACGAACAGCGCGCGTGACGAACACCTGATCAGTCAGGCTAGCGCGCAGTCGTAGTGCAGGAACAGTGCATCAGCAAAGACGTTGCGGTTTGTGTACAGTGAAAAAACGGATGGTTGCTGCGACAAGGGGACGATGCCTGCCGGTCGCGATGAATTGTGGGAGCGTTCGAGTGAACTGAAAACTGAAGACAGGATGAATACCCTGCCGGTTGAATCCAGGTGCGGCGCCACGCAGCGCCACACCTGCATTTATGCTTCCTGCTTACTTCTTCTTTGCGGCTTTCTTGCCAGCAACAGCGGCCTTGAAACCAGCGCCAGCGGTGAAGCGCGGAACGGTCGTCGCAGCGATCTTGAGTTCCTTGCCGGTTTGCGGGTTGCGACCGGTACGGGCAGCGCGCTTGGAGGACTTGAAGGTACCGAAGCCAACGAGGGTGACGGTGTCGCCCTTGGAGACGGCTTTCACAACGGCAGCCATGATTGCGTCCAGCGCACGTCCGGCGGCAGCTTTACTGATGTCCGCTTCAGCTGCAGCGGCATCGATCAATTCAGATTTCTTCATGAACATCCCTTAAGTTGGTTGAGAGGACTTGATGCTACCAGCCTTTTGCCCCGTGTGGCACAGGTCTTGGGCCCATAAAAGTAAAAAGATTCCAATCTTTTTACGGCTGTTGTATTAGCAGTTATTAATACTGAGCCACGTCGGCAACCCACTACTCAGGCCTGCCAGACCCCGTATCCGGCCTGACGGAAATCAATCGCCAGCTCCACTTCCAGGCCGCATGCGTGATCATGGGTCATCGGGTTATACAGTTCGTACAGTTCGGGCAACAGGCGCAGCCCATATTGCTTGACGTACCGATTGGACTGAATTCCGGCCTTGTGCTTGTCGAAGCGGACGTCAGGATCCAGCCCGGTCATGCCCACGTAGAGGCACGGCTTGCCGGCAATGTAGCCCGGGTTGGCTTTTTTGAATCGGCCTTCGTACAGCACGTCTGGCGACAGCTCGATGACATAAACGTGATAGTGGTTGCGGCGTCCCATGCGTTCGTCACACCCGTGCAGGCTGTATGTGCGGCTTGCCGTTTGCCACCACTGCGCTGCGTGCTGCCAGGCGCAACCGGTTCCAGGCACGCGCAGCGGATAACGATCTCATCGTGTCACCGGTGCAGCCGCCCCGCAGCCGGCTGCAAATCCTCGCTCACCGCCTCGCGCGCGTCGAACACGAAGCAGTCGCCCCGATAATGCGCGCCGCCCACCTCCTCGAAGTATTTGAGGATGCCGCCTTCGAGCTGGTACACGTGTTCGATGCCGAGCGCCTTCATGTGGATGGCGGCTTTTTCGCAGCGGATACCGCCGGTGCAAAACGACACCACGGTCTTGTCGGCATAGTCGGCCTGGTGTTCGGCCAGACGCGACGGAAACTCGCTGAAGACGCCGATACGGTAATCGACGGCATGTTCGAACGTGCCCGCGGCCACTTCGTAGTCGTTGCGGGTATCCAGCATGACCACCGGGCGGCCTGCGTCGTCGGTGCCGCGATCCAGCCATTGCTTCAGCGTGGCCGCCGCCACCGCGGGCGCACGGCCTGCTTCGGGACGAATCAGCGGATACTTCATGGTGATGATTTCCTGCTTCAGGCGCACCCGCATTCGGTTGAATGGGGGTTCGGCCGAGAGGCTTTCCTTGGGCGCCAGGTCGGCGAAACGCGGGTCGGCCCGCAGGATGGCCACGATAGCGTCGATAGCCTCGCGGGTGCCGGCGAGGAAAACGTTGATGCCTTCGGGCGCCAGCAGGATGGTGCCCTTGAGCCGCAACGCCTGGCAGCGGGTGGCGAGATCGGCCTTGAGCGCCTCGCGATCGCTCAGCGTGACGAACTTGTAACAGGAAATATTGACGACAGACACGGTAAAGCCCTTTCAACAAGTTCGCATTATACGAAGCCGCGCTATTCGACAGCGGGTTTTGATACCCTTCTCTTTTGCCTGCCCATTTCCGCCCATGGACAACCAACTGCAAACGCTCGAACACGCCCAGCAAACCGCGATGGACCTCGCCATCCAGTTCGGCCCCAAGTTGCTGGTGGCACTGCTCATTATTGCGGCGGGTTTTTATGTCGGGCGCTGGATGGGCGCGCTCACCGGCTCGATGCTGCTGAAACTCGGGCTCGAACCATCGCTGCGGCAATTGCTGGAACGGGTCGTGCGCGTGCTGGTGCTGGGCCTGTTCTTCATCATGGCGCTGCAGAATCTGGGGGTGGAACTGCTGCCGCTGCTGGCCGGGCTGGGTGTGGTGGGTGCCGGCGTGGCACTGGCGATGCAGGGGGTGCTGGGCAACCTGGCCGCAGGCCTGACGATCATTTTCACCCGGCCGTTTCAGGTGGGCGAATACATTTCCATCGCTGACGAGGAAGGCACGGTCGAGGGCATGCATTTGTTCAATACCGTGCTGAGCCACCCCGACCACTCGCGCATCATCATTCCCAACCGCAAGATCGTCGGTGAAATCCTGCATAACTTCGGCACCCTGCGCCAGCTCGATGTGGTCGTCGGGGTCGCCTACGACACCGACATCAAGCTGGCGCTGGGTGTGATCCGCGACCTGTTGGCTGCGCATCACAAGATCCTGAAGGAACCGGAACCCATGATCCGCGTGCTGACCCTGGCCGATTCCAGCGTCAACATCGCCGTTCGCCCATGGACCACGGTGGATGATTATTACGACACGTCGAGCGACATCACCCAGGGCGTGCTCGAAGCATTCCGTGAACGCGGCATCACCATCCCCTTCCCGCAGCGCGAAGTGCGCCTGCTGGGCCAGCCATGAAGCGCCCCAGCCCCACCAGCCCCGCCGCAGGCAAGACAGTCTTCACCGATCCGCTGGCAGAAGTGTTGCGTCCCGGCCAGTCGATCGAACTGCTGAAGGAACTGCACATCCTGACGCGCGACGGCAAGCTCAACCAGGACAGCCGCCGCAAGCTGAAGCAGGTGTATCACCTGTGCAACTTCATCGAACCGCTGCTCAATGACGTGCGGGACCAGCAGGACACGCTGACCCTGGCCGACCACGGTGCCGGCAAGTCCTATCTGGGCTTCATCCTGTATGACCTGTTTCTGAAAGCGCGCAACGGTGCCCACATCTACGGCATCGAGACACGCGACGAACTGGTGGAAAAATCCCGCGAGCTGGCCACCCGTCTGGGCTTCGAGCGGATGACGTTCCTGAGCGCCACAGTGGCGGAATCGATCACCACCGACGCCCTGCCTGCCCGCATCGACATCGTCACCGCGCTGCATGCCTGCAACACGGCAACCGACGACGCGATCCGCTTTGCGCTGGCCAAGCAGGCCAAACACATCGTGCTGGTGCCGTGCTGCCAGGCCGAAGTGGCGGCGGTGCTGCGCAAGCACAAGAACGAATCCTTCGGCAAAACACCGTTATCTGAAATCTGGCGCCACCCGATTCACACGCGCGAATTCGGCAGCCACCTCACCAACGTGTTGCGCTGCCTGCAGCTGGAATCGCACGGCTATCAGGTTACCGTCACCGAACTGGTCGGCTGGGAACACTCGCTGAAGAACGAGCTCATTATCGCCACCCGAAAGGATGCACCGCGCAAGAATGCGCGCACCCGGTTGCAGCAGATTCTGCAGGAACTCAATCTGCAGGAACTCGAAACGCGCTTTCTCGGTCCAGAGTAATTAGCCATACCGCGCATGCGTCCGGTAGGCATTGATGAGTGAGTTGACTGATGCGCTGTCCTGCCCGGCTGTCTTACGCTGTTGCCCTGGTCATATTCGCCGCCCTGTCAGGCTGCGCCACCCCGCAATATCAATCGAGCGTCCGCCTGATTCCACCGGATGATGCGACAGGCCGTGCCTGCGTGCAGGGCTGCGAAACCCGAAAGACCGTGTGCCAAACCGATTGCCAGAGCCGTTTCCAGGCCTGCGTAAAGGAACTGGGGCCACAGGTGGAGGCACGCTACGCTGACGCGCTCAAACAATATGAAGTTGACCTGAAGCGCTATGCCTGGGCGTTACGCAACTACGAAATGCAGCTGCGTTACGAATGGCTGAACAGCTATCCATCCCGCTTTCCGTATGGCGGGTATCCATGGCCGGGTCCCTATTACCCGCCGCCCTACCCTGAGCCAGTGTTGCCCACCCGTGACGGCATCCAGGCGCAACTGGAAAAATCGAGTTGTCAGGCAGACTGCGGATGCCTGCCCGCCTACGACAGCTGTTTTGTGGGATGCGGCGGGCAGCGGTTGAGCGAAACCCGCTGCATCAAGAATTGTCCGCCCGCAAAATCAGGCGATTAAACAGTTGTTCAATCAATCCGGCTCGCCTGTCGGACTGGTGTGGCCAGGCGGCAGGGGAATCGGCGTCAGTTTGAAACCGGCTGCAGGGAAAGCAGTTTGACCGGTACGCTTTCCTTGTCGCTGTTGAGCCAGATTTCGCCGTCCTGCACCATGCATTGCAGGCGCATGCTGCGCTCGGCCAGTGCCGCCAAAGCCTGACTGGTGGCGACAGGTAACTGCAGCACGGTCAGATTGCCCAGCCGCGTCAGCTTGCTGGCGATCGCCTTCCACCACAGTTCGCAACTGCTGGTGTAGCACAGCACCACGACCTGTTCGGCACGGCTGCAGGCGCGACGCATGCGCGCCTCGTCGGGCTGGCCCAGATCGATCCACAGGCTGATTTCGTCCGTCAGGCTTTTGACCCACACCTCCGGTTCGTCGACATCGAACAGGCCCTTGGTGAAGGCGATGCCTTCCTGCGCATAGAGCGCATAGGCCAGCACGCGCGCCATCATGCGCTCGTCGGTTTCAGAGGGGTGGCGCGCAATCGTCAGTGCATGGTCGGCGTAAACATTGCGGTCCATGTCGACGATCTGCAGCTCGGCTTTATAAATGGTGGCTTTGAGCGCCATGGTGAACTCCACGCATGCCCGGAGCATCGCACCCCGAATGGCGTCAATACCCAGAGGGCATAAATAAAAAAAACCCCGGCGAACCGGGGTTTTTCACATCAGGGCGTAAAAATTACGAAACGACCTGGATGTTAGAAGCTTGCTTGCCTTTAGGGCCAGTCGTCACTTCGAAGCTGACTTTCTGGTTTTCCTGCAGGGACTTGAAGCCGCTGGAGTTGATTGCGGAGAAATGCGCAAAGAGGTCTTCACCGCCGTTGTCCGGGGTGATGAAACCAAAACCTTTTGCATCGTTAAACCATTTAACAGTACCCGTTTCCATCTTGTTTCCTATCTATCTAAAAAATTGAGCAACATGCTCTACCCATCAAATTTCAAGGAAAAAGGCTTACCAGAGGTAGTGCAATTTAAAGCTTGAATCCAACAGATAGCGTATAAATAACACAGAAAATATCGATGTCCAAGTATTTTCTCGATTACACGCCCAATGCGCGCAACACCAAAGTATCGCCGCGCTGGGTAAATTCCAGGTGTTTCAGCACACTCATCCCCAGCAACACCTCGTCGCTGGCCATGCCGGGATTGAGGCTGGCCGGCACATCGCGCAGATCGAATGGCCCGAACGCCAACGCCGCCACCCGGGTGGCGCGCGTGATGACCGTGCCATTGGCGGTGACCGACTGCTGGGCCGCGCCCGCCTGCAAGCCCAGCTCGTCCGCCAGATGAGCCGGCACCGACACCAGCGTGGCGCCGGTGTCCAGCAGAAACCGCACCCGCTGGCCGTTGATCGTGCCGGGGAACACATAGTGTCCATCGCTGTTACGCTTGAGCACCAGTTCGGTTCCGGGCGCGATCTGCAGTTGCCGGTTGGGGTCATGGCGCGCCTGCAGGCCGTTGTCGAAATACAGGTAGAACAGCCCCAGCATCAGCAGGCTGGCGACCAGCGCCATGCCGCGTCCGAGCGGGCGGTGGGGATTATGCGTAGCGTCAGGGTCTTGTGGGTTCACAACATTGGGACTGCGCAAGGGATTGATCGTTCAGCGCGCCGACACCACCGTAGGGTGTCCTTCATGCTGCGCTGTGCTTGCCCAAGCCTAATTCAATTCACCCGTACATGAAAAGAGCGCGCCCCCGATACGGGCGGCACGCTCGGACTCGCGACCTGCCAAGCTTCAGGTGTGCTGCAAGCGCGACTGGGAAAAGCGACAGTGCGGCGCGTCGCCAAAGGCCTCGAAAAGATGACGCGTCTGGATGTGCAACAAACGTTCGTGATCGCCCGCTTCCAGGAAAATATCGGGCTGTGCCATCAGAGCATCGTCCCACACCATTTCCACGCCCCAGGCGTTGGGCAGGCCCGGCACCACGCCGGGGTCGCACTCGCTGAACAGACGGCTCACGCTGGCCTCGTCGGACAGGCTGAACACCACGTCGTGCTCCAGTCCGAGCTTGCCGAGCTGAACTTCCTGGTCGGCGGGAATCATGGCCACCATTTGACACCCCATGCCCTCGAGCAATACGCCCTTGGCTATCCGGTCGGGCGTCACGCCGGCCGCGCGGGCGGTCTCGACGCTGGTCTGGCTGTGCGGGTGCGCCACGATGTCAAACGGAATCATGTGCTGGTCGAGAAAACGTTCCATGCGATGCAGTGCATTCATGATCGACTCCTTGCAAAACGGTTGAGCGGTTCTCACTATAGATCACCACCAGCCGTCTGCATGACGCCGTCAGCGTCGGCTATCGCCGCTTGGGACGATCGCTCGGGTGAAAATGCCGGCGCGTCAGCTTGGGGGTTTCCTGCGCCTGACAGGCCCGGCGAAATGCCTGCAAGGTCTCCTGCGCATGCCCCAGCACGCTGTCGTGCGGAAAGTGGCCCGCGGCATTCAATTCACCGGCCGGGACCCCCGTCAGCAACTCGATGCCTTCCCCCACGTGCGCCGCCGTGTAGATATGGAACTGCCCCTGCGCCACCGCCGCCACCACCTGCGGTTCCAGCATCAGGTGGCGCCGGTTGCGGCGCGGGATCAGCGCCCCGTGGCTGCCATCCAGGCCGGCGGACTCGCACACGCGGAACCAGCCTTCGATCTTTTCGTTGATGCCGCCCACCGGCAGCACCTCGCCATGCTGATTGACCGCACCGGTGACGGCGACAGCCTGCATGAGCGGCAAGCCCGACAGCGACGACAGCAGCGCATACAGCTCGGCGCATGATGCCGAATCGCCTTCCACGCCGTGGTACTGCTGCTCGAACACGATGGAGGCATTGAGCGACAGCGGCGCCAGATGCCCAAACAGGGACGCCAGATAATTCTGCAGAATGAATACGCCCTTGTCGTGGATCGGGCCGGACAGCTCCACCTCGCGCTCGATATTGAGCAGCCCTTCCTCGCCCGCGTAGGTGCGCGCGGACAGCCGCACCGGCATGCCGAAACGGTAATCGCCCAGATCGATCTGCGTCAGCGCATTGAGCTGGCCCACGCGGGTGCCGTGCAGATCGATCAGCACGTCGCCCTCGGCGATTTCCTCGCGCAGCCGCTGCTCGGGGTAATCGTGGCGGCCAATGTGCGCCCGCAACGCAGCCTCGACGTCTGCCGCCGTCACCAGGCAGGGGCCGTGCGTGCGACAGATCGCGGCGCTTTCAATGACCAGCGCCTCGGTGCGGGCGAAGATTGCGCTCGCGCGCGACTGATCGTCGGCCTCGCGGTGCGATTCCTCCAGCAGGCGCGCCACCGCCGCTGCCGAAAAATGCGGCAAGCCGAATTGACGGCAGGCGTGGGCGACAAAAATCGACGAGGCGCGACGGGTGTCGGCACTGGCCGAAAAGGTATCGGCAAAGTCCACCTTGGCGCGAAAGTGGTGGACAAATTCCGGCGCGGCGTCCTGCAGCTCGTAATACTGTTCGCGCGAACAGACCAGGACAATCTTGACCTCGACATCGACCGCCTCCGGCACCAGCGATACGGTTGCGATCGGTGTGAACGATCCGCCCGGCTCCTCGATTTGCAGCCGGCCGCTGCGCAGAAAACGCCGCAGTTTTTCCCACATCAGCGGATCGGCCAGCACGTCGCGCAGGTGCAGCATCAGGAAACCGCCGTGCGCCTGCATCAGGCTACCGGCGCGAATCCGCGAAAAATCCGTCATCAGCACATCGCTCTCGGATTGATACTCGATGCTGCCGAACAGCGAGCGGAACAGCGGGTTGTCCTCGACGATCACCGGCGCGCCCGTCAGACCCCCGTTATCCACCACCAGATTGACGCGATAGCGCATCAGCACCGCATGCAGCGCTTCCTGCCGGGCTTCATCGCCCGCCGGGCCGTGAAACAGCTCCAGGTTGTCGAACACGTCCTGGGCAATCGCATCCAAATAGGCGTTGAGCTTGGATGCGTCCTTGATCTGTTTTTTCAGGCCTGCGCGAATGGTCTGCCATTCACGGTCAAGCAGTGGCTTCACCACGCGGCGGCGCAGCCCCGCCAGCGCCTCGTTCATCGCGCGTTCCTTCGGCTGGATCTGCTCGAAATAGCGGGTGATCTCGGCACGCAATTCCTGATCGGCCTGCTCGATCGCGAGTCGCTTCGCCTTCGGCAAGGCCAACACCTCGTCCTCGGTCAGCGCCTGGCCCTTTTTGCCAGTGAGGGTAAACATCACCCGCCCCTCTTCGCGGTACATGGAAAAGCCGCGCGCCTCGGCAATCGCCGTCAGCGCCGTATAGGCCTGGACTTCCTCGGCCTTGAAGGCTTTTTCGATACGCTCGCTTTCGACCTTGTATTCCTGCCCGCCCAGGCATTGCGGAATGTCCGTCTGCAGGGTTTTCACCGCCTGCGCCAGCAACTGGCGCAGCAAGCGTCCCTCGCCTGCCGGCAGACGCAATGCCAGCGGCCGCTCCGGCGCATCGAAATTGTGCAGATAGCACAGGTCGGGCGGCGCGCGCCGTGCCGCCGCCGCCACTGCCATCGCCTGCTTGAGCAGCGAGGAACGGCCGCTGCCGACTTCACCCAGCACGAACAGGTTGTAGTCGGGCTGATCCATTCCCAAGCCGAACCGGGCCGCCGCTTCGGCACGCGACTGGCCAATCCACGGCAGCGGTTCCTCCACCAGTTCGGACGTATCCGCAAATCCCAATGCATCGGGATCAATGATCAGTCGGAGGTCAGCGGGGGACAGGGGCATCATGGGCATCGTAAGGGCACAGGGTTTTATCAGGGATCGTTTAATCAAGAATCGCAGGCGGCGGCCACGCAACCCATTATGAACGCAAGGTCATCACTTATCGAAACACACGCGTTGTTTATCCCTACAATCCGGAAACCGCCTGGGCCTACCAATCAAACACGACATGAAACCTGACCCGCGCTCCTTTTTCATCCTCATCGCCCTGATCGGCGGGCTGGCGATATTCAGCTCCACGTTGTCGAAAACGCCGGTGCTGCCGCTGTTCGCCCATGCGCTTCACGCCAGTCCGGCCGAAATCGGCTGGATCGTCATGGCCTCCACGCTACCCGGCGTGCTGATCAGCTATCCTGCCGGCGCGCTGTCCGACACGCTGGGCAAGCAACGTCTGTTGCTGGCGTCGCTGGTCGTGTTCGCCACCGCACCGTTTCTGTATCTGCTGATCGACACTGCCTGGCAGCTGATGGCGGTGCGCTTTTATCATGGCTTTGCCACGGCCATTTTCGGCACGGTGGCGAGCGCGGCGATTGCCGAACGTTACAGCGCCGACCGCGCGGCCAAACTGTCCACCTATTCCTCGATCACCATCGTCGGACGCTCGGTGGCACCGTTTCTGGGTGGCTTCCTGATCACGCTGGCCAGCTTCGATGCGGTATATATCGAAACGATGCTCCGGCGCCCGCGATAAGAAAAGCGCGCCCCCCCTTCTGGTCCAGCCTCGCCACCGTGTTGCGCGACCGCGGCATCATGCTGGTGAGCATGGTCGAGGCGGCGCAATACCTGGTGTTCGGCGCCGTCGAAGCCTTCCTCGCGCTGTACGCGTCCTCGCTCGGCATTCCGGCCTGGCAGATCGGCATCATCCTCGGCGTGCAACTGGTCAGCATCGTATTCGCCAAGCCGCTGATGGGCCGGGTGTCCGACCGGATCGGCCGCCTCCGCGTCATCTTGCCCGGCCTGCTGATCGGCGCGGCCAGCGTCGCGCTGCTGTCGCTCGTTCACAGTTTCATCGGCCTGTCGGCACTGAGCCTGGCCTTTGGCATCGGCTTCGCCACCGTCACCTCGTCCACCTCCGCGCTCGTCGCCGACCTCACCCGCGACGGCCGCTACGGCTCGTCGATGGGTGTGCACCCAGCCCAATCATATATAGTGGGCCTGGCCGTATCACCTGAAGGAGTCCGTCATGAATATCCGTTTACCGATTGTCCTGTTTGCCCTGCTGGCGTTTGCCCAGTCGCTGATCATGCTGCCCGCTGCAGCCGAAACCCCTGCGCCCATCGAACCGTCTGCTGTCGTGGAGCAAAGCGCAACAGCCCTGGAAGCCTGCCCGACCAACCTCAAGGGCGCCACCTTCGCCCAGGTCACCTCAACCGAATGCTGCAAGGACCAGAAAGGCATCTGCGGTTGCCGCGCCGGCAAGATCGTGTGCTGCGACAGCAAGCCGAGCACGCATCCGGGGTGTACGTGTCATGGAGATGAGGGGTTTGCCGAGTAGGCTGGACAGCCAAATGGACAAGGCCTGAGCGAACGCCAACAACGACAATCCCGAAAGATGAATCCAGCCCAGTCCCAAGCCCTCCGATCATTACTGAGAGACCAACAAACGGCTGCCCTTGGCACCCTGCACAAAGACCATCCTTGCGTGTCCATGGTGCCTTTCGCCATGCTTCCCGGCACCTCACGTTTCGTCATTCATGTCAGCCAGCTTGCGGCACACACGAAAGACATGCTGTCGAGCCCACAAGTCAGTCTCCTGGTTGTCGAGTTGCCCACGCCTGAAGTCACTGCACAGGCCCTGGCCAGGGTCACGATACAAGGCCAGGCCGTGCAATGCACCGACTCGACCCCGGGGCACGCTGAAGCCAAAGCCGCCTATCTGGCCAGATTTCCCCAGAGCATCCAGATGTTCGACTTTTCCGATTTCTCATTGTTCGCGATCGAGCCGAGCACGATTCGCTTCGTCGGCGGATTTGCACAAGCAACAAGCCTTACGCCGGAAACCTTCTCCAGGGTGTTGAGCGAAAGCCAGGCGGCGTGCTGATGACGCCTTGGCGCCAAGCCAAGACTCACTTGCTCACCGCCACCCAAACCCCATCCCA
>CAJDTZ010000071.1_pt1 | contig 11356 bp, 14 predicted proteins | sample 7390551 | NCBI WGS metagenome assembly CAJDTZ01 (sample SAMEA7055662, study PRJEB34461) | soil metagenome | biome: terrestrial ecosystem; feature: Peninsula; material: soil | place: Antarctica | collected 2016 | reverse complement strand
CTGGAAAACCAGCGCTCCGGCGCCCCGGTACATGAGTGGCGCATCGGATGCTGACCCAGTATGAAGCCCTGCCGCCCGACCTGCTGGATCTGCCCGCATCGCGTCTGGGCGAGGTGCTGCCGGGCCCGGCGCTGATCCATCTGCCGGGTCGGCGTCAGCCGCCGCTGTTTGTGTCCGTGCTGCTGCATGGCAATGAAGATACCGGCTGGCTGGCCGCACAGGCCGTGCTGAAGAAACATGCAGAAACCGAATTGCCGCGTGCCTTGTCGCTGTTCATCGGCAATGTCGATGCGGCGCGCGATGGGTTGCGCAGGCTCGATGGCCAGCCGGATTACAACCGGGTGTGGCCGGGCAGCGAAGACGCGCCGTCGGCCGAGTCGGCAATGATGCAGCAGGTGGTCGATGCGATGCGCGCTCGCGGCGTGTTCGCCAGTATCGACATCCACAACAACACCGGCCTCAACCCGCATTACGCCTGTGTGAACAGTCTGGAGCAGCATTTTCTGCATCTGGCCCTGCTGTTTTCGCGCATCGTGGTGTATTTCATCCGGCCACGCGGGGTGCAGTCGGCGGCCTTTGCCGAATGGTGTCCGTCCGTCACGGTGGAATGCGGCAAGCCGGGCAACCCGGAGAGTGTCGCGCATGCGGCTGAGTTTATTGAAGCCTGTCTGCACCTGTCCGAATTTCCGGCGCATGCGGTCGCCCCCCACGATGTCGATCTGTTTCATACCATTGCCACGGTCAAGGTGCCGGAACACGCCAGCTTCGGCTTCAATGCAGCGGAGGCCGACATCAATTTCCTGCCCGAGCTCGACCATTTCAATTTTCGTGAACTGGAACGCGGCATCACGCTGGGGCAGGTGCGGCAGGACAGTGCCGTCAGATTGCAGGTGCGGGACGAAGACGGCCAGGACATCGGTGATCGCCTGTTTGATTACCGGCAGGGCGAAATCAGCCTCAAGCAGCCACTGATGCCGGCCATGTTGACGCGCGATGAACGGGTCATCCGCCAGGACTGCCTGTGTTATTTGATGGAGCGGCTCAAGACGCCGTAGCGTGTTCGCCGGCTGGCCTTACCCGCGCGGATGGTGCTGCGCATGCAGCTGTTTCAACCGTTCGCGCGCCACATGCGTGTAGATTTGCGTGGTGGCAATGTCGCTGTGGCCGAGCAGCATCTGCACCACCCGCAAATCCGCGCCGTGATTGAGCAGATGGGTGGCAAAGGCGTGGCGCAAGGTATGCGGCGACAACGGCCGCGTGATGCCGGCAGCATGGGCGTTGCGTTTGATCAGGTACCAGAACGCCTGCCGCGTCATGCCGTCGCCGCGCGCGGTCACAAACACCGCGTCGGCAAGCTGCTGGTTCAGCAGCAGCGGGCGCGAATCTGCCAGGTAGCCTCCTCGCCCAGCGGCACCAGCCGGTCCTTGTTGCCCTTGCCCGTTACGCGCAGCACCCCGTCGTTGAGATTCACCGCCGTCAGCTTTAGGCCCACCAGTTCCGACACCCGCAAGCCTGTGGCATATAAGGTTTCTAGCATCGCGCGATCGCGCAACCCCAACGACGTGCTGATATCCGCGCTGTCGAGCAGGCGTTCCACATCGGCCTCGGTCAGGGTTTTGGGCAGCGAGCGCGGCAGCTTGGGGCTGTCCAGGTTAAGCGTGGGGTCGGCGTCGATCAGTTTTTCGCGCAGCAGATAGCGATAAAAACGTTTCAGCGCCGAGGTATAACGCGCAGCGCTGCGAGGCTGGGCATGGCCCGCGAACCGCCACGCCAGATAGGCTTCGACGTCGCCGGTCCGGGCCGCATTCAGGTTCTGCCTGCGATCTTGCTCCAGCCAGCCACCAAAGGCTTTCAGATCACGCCGATACGCTGCCAGCGTCAGGTTGGCCAGTCCGTCTTCCAGCCACAGATGATCGCAAAACTGATCAATCAGCGCGTCGTTCATCGTCGCCTGTGTTCCTGTTCTGCTCATGGGCCAGCAACCAGGCCTTTACATTCAGCGGCGCCCCAGCCGAGGCGTGCATGAAGCCGCCGAGCCCGTTCGCCGCCACCACCCGGTGGCAGGGAATCAACAGCGGCAGCGGATTGGAACCGCAGGCCTGCCCCACCGCCCGCGCCGCGGTGCCCAACTGCTTCGCCAGTGCACCATACGTTGTCGGCTGTCCCCGCGGAATCGCCAGTAGCGCCCGCCACACGCGCAACTGAAACGGTGTGCCTGCTGGCACGAACAGCAGATCGAATTCATGTGTCACCCAGAAAGTCCAGCCGCGTCAGCGCCTCACCCGTGAAACAAGCGCCAAGGCGGCAGGGAGGCGCGTCGAGAATGCTGTCGTAGGAGGCCATGAGGGGATTTTAGCTGAGGCAGAAAACGTTAATGCTAGCAGCCTGCTAACGGCTGGGAGAAGAAGTTCGAATTAACCGTGTGACGGCTTCTTGTTCGGTCCAAGCGGCCAGTTGTCCATTCCCGAGAGTTTTTGGGCACTCAATTTTGGGTGCTCAAGGTTATCAATTCATTGACGATCGTTGAATGTAGACAATACTGAGGGAGCGGCAGATGAGTGGGACACCGCGATCAAGGCCTTGCAGGTGATGATCAACTCAATATACTGGACGCAGGCATTTGGTTTAAGCCATCGATTAACGGGAGTTGGCCCATTGCCATCCCTGGCGCAACATCCGGGATGGCTGACGAAATATCCGAACAGTCATGAAAATACACTACTCGATCATTGTCACGCTGTTGTCTTTTACCCTTGCGCATGCGTCAGATAGTGGGCAGATGGCAAACAAAGGGGGCGGGCAACCAGACGGTTACTGTCGCTGGAAAGTCGTGAATTACGCTATCGCTGCGCCATTATGTGGTCTTGCCGGTGACCCGCAACGCGGCAAGGAGATCGTGTCGGACAGCGACCGCGGCAATTGCCTGGCCTGTCATCAATTGCCCATCCCCGGCATCGAGGCCTTTGGCACCATCGGCCCGCCCCTGTCGGGCATCGCAGCACGCTTGCCCATACCCATGATCCGCCTGCGTGTCGTCGATACGCGCAACATCAATCCGATGTCGATCATGCCCGGCTATTATCGCGATCCCCACCTGATCAACCGTCCCGCGAAAGAATTCCGTGGCAGAACCTTTCTGACCGCCCAGCAAGTCGAGGATGTCATTGCCTACCTGGGTACGCTCAAATGATGCACTTGAACAAAACCACCTTGATGCTTTGCGGTTTCCTGCTGGCGGCTCCGGCAACAGCGGCTTTGGCCGGTGATGTCAAATCAGGTTATGAATTTGTCAAACCGGCAACACGTGCCATGCAGGACGATGCTTTCGGCAACCCGGGACTGTTTGCCGTCGAGCGCGGGCAATCCCTGTTTAACAACAGACAAAAGGGCGCCAGCAAAGCCTGTGCCGAGTGTCATGGCACGGATGGCGCAAGCCTGAATACGAAGCATCTTGCCCGCTACCCCGTATACGACAAGGGCCGCGCAGAACTCGTGACCCTGCAGAAGAAGATCAGTCGTTGTCGCACCGATAACACCGGCAGCAAAGCATTGCCAACCGACCATGCAGATCTTGTTGCCCTGGAGACATTCGTTCGTAACCGGGCGATCGGCGAAATCGTCAATGTGCAGACAGACGGCCCGATGACCGAATTGCTGAAAAAAGGCGAAAAGCTTTACAGAACACGCTATGGCCTGATCGACATGGCTTGCTACCAGTGCCATGACATCTATCCCGGCCAAATGATACGGGGACAGAAAATCAGCCAGGGACAGGGGAATGGCTTCCCCGCCTACCGGCTTGGAACCGGAGAGATCACAACGCTTAACCAGCGCATACAACAGTGCCTCACCCTAATGCGTGCCGAACCGTTTGATGCCGACTCCGATGAAATCAGGCTGATGGGGCTGTTCATCATGTCGCGTTCCAATGGGCTCAAGATAGAAACCCCTGCGGTCCGTTACTAGCGGACTCTTGCAGTGCTGTAACCCGGAAGATCAAAACAAAAATGCCCGCATGAAGCGGGCATTTTGCGTTGCGGCAGACAGGCTGCTTATTCGGCAGCTGCAGCCGGAGTACCACCCTTGACCTTGCGGGCGGGCAGTTTTTCCTTGATGCGTGCGGACTTGCCTGAACGCTCGCGCAGGTAGTACAGCTTGGCGCGGCGGACATCACCGCGACGCTTCACTTCGACGCTGGCGACCAGCGGCGAGTGGGTCTGGAAGGTACGCTCGACGCCTTCGCCGGCGGAGATTTTGCGCACGGTGAAAGCCGAGTTGAGGCCGCGGTTGCGCTTGGCGATGACCACGCCTTCATAAGCCTGCAGACGCTCGCGGGTGCCTTCCTTGACCTTGACCTGAACGACGATGGTGTCGCCGGGTGCGAAGTCGGGGAGGGTTTTGCCCAGGCGGGCGATTTCTTCCTGTTCGAGTTGCTCGATGATGTTCATGATATTTCCTTGCATCTGGCGGGAGAGGTGCGTCGTCGGGTCAATCAGACCACCGGATGGACATCACGCCGTTTCACATGGGCCGGGTTAATCCCGTCCCGCTTTTTTCTGCGGTGCACCGGGTGGGTGCGCCGCGAGAAGATCCTGTTCCTGCTTCGACAATGCCCGCTTGGTCAGCAGATCCGGACGATGGGCCGCCGTGATCGTGAGGCTTTGCTGCAACCGCCATTGGGCGATCGCGGCGTGGTTGCCGCTTTTCAATACATCCGGTATCGCTTCACCCTGCCAGATTTCGGGTCGGGTGTAGTGCGGGCAGTCGAGCAGGCCGTTGGCGAAAGAGTCTTCCACCGCTGAATCGGCGTCGTTCAACGCGCCCGGCAGTTGCCGGATAAGGGCATCCATTAGGGCCAGCGCGGGGAGCTCGCCGCCCGACAACACAAAGTCGCCCAGCGATATTTCCTCGTTCACGCGGCACTGCAACAACCGCTCGTCGATGCCTTCGTATCGCCCGCACAACAAAACCAGTGCGGGCATTGCCTTTAATTCCATCACCCGCTGGTGACTCAGCGGGCGACCCCGAGGGGAAAAATGCACCACCCAGGGCGTTAAATTCTCGCCGGCCAGATCCTGCTGAACGGCGTTCAACGCACGATCCAGCGGTTCGGCCATCATCAGCATGCCGGGCCCGCCGCCGTAAGGGCGATCATCCACGGTGCGATGCGTGTCGTCGGTGAAATCGCGCGGGTTCCACGATTTGAACCGGTACAGGCCGCGATCCAGCGCCCTTCGCGTAATGCCGGAATCCAGCACGGCATCGAACATCTCGGGGAACAGCGTGACCGCATCAAAGCGCATCAGTAGTCTTCGCCCCAGTCCACCTCGATCGTGCCGCCGGCCACATCGACCTTGCCGACAAATTGCGCGATGAACGGGACCAGGTGCTCCTGTTTGCCCTTGATTACCAGCACATCCTGTGCGCCGGTTTCCAACAGGCTGTCCACCTTGCCGAGTTCGACGCCTTCGCGGTTGACCGCGGTGAGGCCGATCAAATCCGACCAGTAATACTCGTTCTCTTCCGGTGGTTGCAACTCACTGCGCGGCACCGAAATTTCCTGCCCGCGTAGCGCATACGCCGCGTCGCGGTCGTCGACACCTTCCAGTTTGGCGACCAGGCTATTGCTGTGGTCCTGGATGGTTTCGATGGTGTAAAGCTTGTGCTCGGTGCCGCGACCGACACGCCAGGATTCAAAATCCATCAGCGTGCCCGGGTCTTCGCTAAAAGACTGGATCTTGACCCAGCCCTTGATACCGAACGGGGCGGCGATGCGCCCCATCACGACCCAGTCGCTGTCGTTGCTCAATTAAGCAGCGGCAGCAGCGGGCTTGCTCTTCTTGACCAGACGCGCGACGGTGTCGGACAACTGAGCACCATTGCTGGTCCAGTAGCTGATGCGCTCCTGGTCCAGACGCAGGGCTTCGGAGCCTTCAGCAGCGACCGGATTGTAGAAGCCAACGCGCTCGATGAAGCGACCATCGCGACGGCAGCGCGAATCGGCTACCACGACGTTGTAGAAGGGACGGTTTTTGGCGCCGCCGCGCGAAAGACGAATAACAACCATGATTCAAGCCACCGGGAAACGGAGAAAACCGAGAATTATACTCAAAATCTCTCGGCTTGCCAGCCCCCGTGACTTGCAGTCGGGATACCGGACAAACAGAGGGCGTCCAGATCAGGCGGCGATGTCCTGCGGAAAGGCCTGGAAGGCGAAGGCCCGGTCGTGCACAAACACCAGCTTGCAGGCCTGGGTGTAGTGGGCGTCATGGATGCGGCCGCCCTGGATGTAACCGGTTTCGCCCTGGCGCAACACGACGGGCGCTCCATCGCGCACCAGCTTGCCGCCATCGAGCGTGTAGAACTGGATGGTCATTTCGCCTTCAACCACCACGGTCATGTCGTCGCCGGGGTGGGCGTGTGGCGGTTCGGACGTGCCTGCCTGCCATTGTTCGAGCATGACTTCCACGCCGTCCGGGTTGGTCGGGCAGGTGGTGCGGATGCTCAAGCCCGGCGTTTCGGGGATGGCGGCATGGTTGCGCCAGATGGCGCTGGTGGTGGCGGTGAGGGTTTCTAAGGGCGCTGACATGGGCATTCCTGTATGGATGAGTGGGACGGGGAGGCGGGCTCAGCGCATGCCGGGCATCATGCCTTTCATGCCACGCATCATCTTGGAGAGGCCGCCCTTGCCCATCATCTTCATCATTTTCTGGGCCTGTTCGAACTGTTTCAGCAGCTTGTTGATTTCCTGCACCTGCACCCCGGCGCCGGCAGCGATGCGGCGTTTGCGCGAGGCCTTGAGTATTTCCGGCTTGCGGCGTTCCAGCGGGGTCATGCTGTTGATGATGCCTTCGATCCGGTTGATGCCTTTTTCGTCGGCGCCGGCGGGCAGATTCATCTGGCCGGCCCCGGGCAGTTTGTCCATCAGTGCCGACAGTCCCCCCATATTGCGCATCTGCTGGATTTGCGCCTTGAAGTCCTCGAGATCGAAGTCCTTGCCCTTTTTGACCTTGTCGGCCAGCTTTTTGGCTTCGGCCATGTCGACCGAGCCTTGCGCCTGCTCGATCAGGGAAAGCACGTCGCCCATGCCGAGGATGCGCTGCGCCATGCGTTCGGGATGGAAGGCTTCGAGCCCGTTGGGCTTTTCGCTGACGCCGATGAATTTGAGCGGCTTGCCGGTGATGTGGCGCACCGACAGCGCCGCACCGCCGCGTGCATCGCCGTCGAGTTTGGTCAGCACGATGCCGGTCAGCGGCAGGGTTTCATTAAAGGCCTTGGCGACGTTGATGGCATCCTGGCCCTGCATGGCGTCGACCACGAACAGCGTTTCGACCGGTTTGACGGTGGCGTGCAGGGCCTTGATCTCGGCCATCATCGCTTCGTCTATGGCCAGTCGGCCGGCGGTGTCAAAGATCAGTACGTCGAAAAACTGCTTGCGTGCATGGTCGACCGCCGCATGGGCGATTTTCTGCGGCTCGCGTTCGTCGCCGGCTTCAAAAAAGCTGACATCGAGCTGCTTGGCGAGTAGTCGCAGCTGCTCGATGGCGGCAGGACGGTAAACGTCAGCCGAGGCGAGCAGGACTTTTTTCTTGCGGTTTTTCAGCAGCAGTGCGAGTTTTCCGCTGGTGGTGGTTTTGCCCGAGCCCTGCAGACCAGCCATCAGAATGACGGCCGGCGGAGTGGCGGCCAGGTTCAGTTCGGCGTTTTCGCCCCCCATTAAGCGGGTGAGCTCGTCGTGGACGATGCCGATCAGCGCCTGGCCAGGCGACAGGCTGGTCAGCACTTCCTGACCCAGTGCACGGGCTTTGACCGACTCGATGAAGGTCTTGACGACGGGAAGCGCGACGTCGGCTTCGAGCAGGGCCAGGCGCACCTGACGCAAGGTGTCCTGCACGTTGGCTTCGGTGATGCGCGCTTGTCCGCGCAGGCTTTTGACGACGCCGGCGAGGCGTCCGCTCAGATTATCTAACATGGCTTCCTTGTTGCCACCGGGGGCGGCATGGATAATGGGGCTGGCTGAATCCGAACTCTATTTTAACGAATGTCTCCGCTATTGCTGGTTACTTTGTGTGTGAGCGCGCTGTATGGCTGGGTGGCCTGGCGCTTGCAGCGCACGCCGTCCGCTGCATCGGTGCGCCTGGTACTGCCACTGGCGTTGCTGGCTCATGGCGCGCTGATTTATCTATCCGTGCTCGGGCAGGGCGACATCCGCCTGGGGTTTGGCAATTCCCTGTCGACCATTTTGTGGCTGACGGCCTTGGTTTACTGGGTGTCCAGCCAGGGTGCGCCGCTGGCCCGTCTGCAGTCGTGGGTGAGCGGCTTGGCAGGCATGTCGGTGCTGGCCTTGGCCGTGTTCACAGACAGCCGGGCCATTCCTGATTCTCAGGCCTTAGCGTTGCGCGCGCATCTGGTGGTGTCCTTTCTGGCCTATGGCCTGCTGGCCGTGGCCGCCTTGAATGCCGTGCTGATGACCATGCTGGAGAAGCAGCTGCATCGGGGCGGGTTCATGAAGAATGGCGCGCCGCCGCTGCTGACGCTGGAAGCCATGCTGTTCAAGACCATCTGGGTCGGGTTTGCCCTGCTGACGTTGGCGGTGTTGAGCGGGGTGTTCTTTTCTGAAGAGCTGTTTGGCAAGGCGTTGCAGTTTTCGCACAAAACCGTGTTTGCCATCCTGTCCTGGCTGGTGTTTGGTGTTCTACTGCTGGGCCGGCACTTTCGTGGCTGGCGCGGCCGTACGGCGCTGGTCTGGACCATCACCGGCTTCACTCTGCTGCTGCTGGCCTATCTGGGTACCCAGTTCGTACTGGAAGTGTTGCTTGGGCGCTGATTGGCTTGCCCGGCTGCACGATTGAGCCGTTCTTCTCAGGAATAGTCTTTGGAAAACCTGTCTATCGGTAGCTTGTTCGGCCTGCTGGCTGGCCTGTTGTTCGTGTCGGCCTGCTTTTCGGCATCCGAAACCGCCATGATGGCAATCAACCGGTATCGTCTTCGTCATGCAGCGGACACCGGCCATCGTGGTGCTATCCGGACCCTGATGTTGCTGAATCAGACCGATAAATTGCTGGGCGTGATTCTGCTTGGCAACAATCTGGTCAATATTGCGGCAGCCACCCTGGCGACCATTATTTCCATACGGTTGTACGGTGATTCGGATGTGGCGCTGTCAATGGCGACCTTGTTGCTGACGTTTCTGATCCTGGTGTTCAGCGAAGTGACGCCGAAGGTGCTGGGTGCCGCCTACCCCGAGCGCATCGCTTATCCGGCCGGGTATGTGCTGCTGCCGATGCTCAAGCTGACCTATCCGATCGTCTGGTTCGTCAATCTGTTCGTTCAGGGCATCTTGTGGCTGATGCGGATCAAGCCGCCCGAGCCCGGGCATGGCAGCCGCCTCGGCTTGGGCGAACTGCGCGCCATCGTGCTGGAATCTTCGGGTGTGCTGCCGCGTGAACACCATCGCATTCTGGTCAACCTGCTGGAACTGGAAGACATTACCGTCGATGACGTGATGACGCCGCGCAACCAGATCGAGGCGATCGATATCGAGGATGATCCCGAGCGGTTGCGTCAGCAAATTTCCACCAGCCACCATACCCGGCTGGTCGTGCATGCGGGCTCGTCCGACAATCTGCTCGGCGTGCTGCACGTCCGGCGCGTGCTGCACGCGTTGACCGGGGATGAGCTGGATCCGGAAACCTTGAAGAACAATCTCGAGGATCCTTATTTCGTTCCGGCGGGAACGCCTTTATTCACGCAACTGAGAAACTTTCAGACAGGCCGCAAGCGCCTGGCCATGGTGGTCGATGAATATGGCGAGTTGCAGGGGTTGGTCACACTGGAAGACCTGCTGGAGGAAATGGTCGGTGAATTCACCACACAGGCGCCGTCGGACACCGGATACCTGCGGCGGGAGGCGGACGGGAGCTGGCTGGTCGAAGGCTCGGTGTCGCTCAGGCATCTGAACCGCAAGCTTGGCTTGTCGCTGCCGCTGGACGGACCCAAGACGTTGAACGGTCTGTTGCTGGAGCAGTTCGAGGATATCCCGGAAGCCGGTGTGAGCATCAAGCTGAGCAATGTGCCGGTGGAAATTGTGCAAACGCAGGATCGGGCCGTGAAAATGGCACGCATCTATGTGCCGGCGGCAGATGAAGTTTCACCCGAGACTGTCTCAATTTAGATGAAATATTGCCGTTAAGAGCACAGATTCCCACATTCCAGCCTTGCCGGGGTTTGGATGCGGGCGATAATCTTGCCACTATTCTTGCACTGGACTTGTTTGGTACCGAACTATGGTCGCTGTGACAAATGCTATTAATTTAACCGGACTGGCCCGTGCCATGGTCAACCATGGCTGGCTGACCGAGGATGACGCCGCGGGGGTGTGGAAACGCGCCAGCCAGTCGGGTGAGTCATTCGTGACTGAACTCATCAAGGGTCAGCGTTTCAAGGCCGCCCAGGTCGCCGAGTTTGCTGCGGTTTCCTTTGGCTTCCCTTTCATGGATCTGAGTGCCATGGATGCCGAGAGCCTGCCTAAAGGGCTGCTCGATCCCAAACTGGTGCAAAAGCGACGCGTTGTGGCGCTGTATCAGCGTGGCAACAAGCTGTATGTTGCCACGTCCGACCCGACCCATCAGCAGGCGCTGGACGAGGTGAAATTCCAGGTTGGCCAGGCAGTCGAGCCGGTGGTGGTGGAAGACGACAAGCTCGGCAAACTGATTCAAAAGGCAGGCGAGGCTGACGACAACACGATGGCCGTGTTGAATGCAGAAGACCTGAATCTGGATTTTGCCGACGAGGAAGCCTCGCAGACACAGCAGGAAACCGGCGGCATTGAAATCGACGATGCACCGGTGGTGCGTTATCTGCAGAAGATCATGCTCGACGCGATCAATCAGGGCGCATCCGACATTCATTTCGAGCCCTACGAAAAATATTACCGCATCCGCTATCGCCGTGACGGCATCCTGTCCGAAGTGGCGCAGCCCCCCATGGCGATCAAGGACAAGGTGGCTTCGCGGATCAAAGTGTTGTCGCGTTTGGATATTTCAGAGAAACGCGTACCGCAGGATGGCCGCATGAAAATGGTGCTGTCCAAGAACCGCGCCATCGACTTCCGGGTCAGCACACTGCCCACCCTGTATGGCGAAAAGATCGTCATGCGTATTCTGGACCCCACCAGCGCGCAATTGGGAATCGAGGCGCTGGGCTACGAGCCGTGGCAGAAAGAACTGCTGTTGAATGCCGTGCAGCGCCCGTATGGCATGGTGCTGGTGACCGGCCCCACGGGTTCCGGTAAAACGGTGTCGCTGTATACCTGTTTGAACATTCTCAACAAGCCTGATGTCAACATCTCGACCGC
>CAJDTZ010000052.1_pt1 | contig 11461 bp, 9 predicted proteins | sample 7390551 | NCBI WGS metagenome assembly CAJDTZ01 (sample SAMEA7055662, study PRJEB34461) | soil metagenome | biome: terrestrial ecosystem; feature: Peninsula; material: soil | place: Antarctica | collected 2016 | reverse complement strand
AAGGTCAGGCCGGTTTCCAGCGTGGCCTCATCCAGCGCTTCCGGCAGGCGCGGCAGACGCCGCAGCGCAAAGGCCAGCACCCGCAAGCCCTGTTTGGCCAATGCTTCGGCCTCGTCATGCAATGCAGCATGATCAATCGGCATGGCGCCGTGAGTGGCAAGCTGATCGACGCACAACGGCAACACGCCCTCGGGTGAACCTTTGACCAGCACCAGCACGCCCTCGCCTTCCTGATGCAGCGTGCTCATGCGGGCGCGATCGGCATCGAACGGGATTTCCGCCACCCGCGGATGCGTTCCCTGCAACGACGCCTTGCTGAATCCGGCTGTCTGCGCGGCAACGAGCAGCGCGGTTTCTGTCGGGTCACCGGCCAGGTTTCCGGTCGCGTCCGTCATCGCATCGTTGCATAGCGCCATTGCCATGCCCAGCTCATGCCAGGGCGCGCCTTCGCTTCCCTGAAGGGCGGCGCGGTTTTCGCCCGCCGCCACCACACAATCGACATGCATCCGGTTCTGCGTGAGCGTTCCGGTTTTGTCCGAGCAAATATATGTCACCGATCCAAGTGTTTCCACTGCGGGCAGGCGACGGATCAGCGCGTTTTGCTTGACCATGCGCGCTGCGCCCAGTGCAAGCGAAATGGTGACAACAGCAGGCAAGGCTTCAGGAATCGCGGCAACCGCCAGGCTGACGGCGGTCAGCAACATGACCAGTGGCTGCTCGCCGCGCAGCAAGCCGGCGACAAAAATGATGGCGCAAATGGCCAGTACGACGAGTGCGAGATTCTTCCCAAAACGCACCAGGCGTTTTTGCAGCGGCGTTTTACCCACTTCGCCCGACAACAGCGCAGCGATCTTTCCCAGTTCGGTGCGCATGCCGGTGGCCACCACCAGTCCGTGGCCACGACCATAGGTGATCACGGTGCCCTTGTAGGCCAGGTTCAGGCGGTCGCCCAGCGGCAGATCGGCCGCATCCAGTTGTGCCACCCGTTTGTCGACCACCTGGGATTCGCCGGTCAACGCAGATTCATTGACCTTGAGCGATGACAGTTCCAGCAGACGCAGGTCAGCCGGCACGATGTTGCCGGCTTCCAGCTTGACGATATCGCCCGGCACCAGGTCATGGGCCGGAACCGGGTGGACCTTGCCGTCACGAATCACGCTTGCCATCGGCGCGGCCATTTGCCGCAATGCCGCCATGGCGCGCTCGGCCCGGTATTCCTGAACAAATCCCAGTATGCCGTTGAGCAGCACGATGACCACGATGGCGATGCTGTCCTGCGGCTCGCCGACCAGGCCGGCGATGACGGCTGCTGCAATCAGCACCAGAATCATGAAATCGGTGAACTGCGCCGCCAGCATGGCGAGCGGATGGCGCCTCCGGGTTTCGGTCAGGGTGTTGGGGCCATGCTGCACCAGCCCGGCGGAAGCCGCCTCGGCGGACAGTCCCTTGTGCAGGTCGCTGCCCAGGCGGGCTACGGCGTCCTGATCACTCAAGCAATGCCAGTCGGTCTGCGCCTTTTTGGTGTCGTTAGCCATGCAGATACAGAAACCACAGGTTCAGCAAATAAATGACGAGCAGCAGCAGACTGATCCAACTCACCGTGCGGAAGACGCGCGACACGAAACTGACCGGGGCTCCGCCTTCGTCCAGGATCGGCACGCCGCTTTGACCAAATTCCAGCATGACGAGCGCACCCGCGTCTACCAGGTCAGCGGCTCCCGCACTGGCGTATTCGGCGATTTGGCTATATGGCCGGCTGATGCGCTGAACCACTTGGGCACGGATGCCGAAACGCGCATGCAAATCCCGCGCTGCGGCATCGTGTGGGTTGCGCGCGGCAGCGAGCCGGGTTGTGTCGTTCATCACGGGATCGATGTCCCTCCCGGGATACAGCGCCAAAGGCGAAACCACATGCGACAGGTGCGGCTCCGCACCCTGCTGCCGGGCGATCAGGGCAGCGCGGCTGACCGCACGGCTGGTGGCGGCGACGATGCATTTCAGGTTTTGCATGATGGCCTTATCCTTCAAATGGCTACGCGCCATGGCGATGCAAGGCAAGCGCCAAGATCTTGCGCGCCTCGTCCAGCAGCAGCACGCTGGACGCCACCGCTGCTGACAGCAGCCAGTCATTCAACAGCAGATCGGTGGTGCCGAAAAGTGCCTGTGCAGGCGGCCAGTGCACCGCTACCACCTGCAAGGCGAGCACGCCGGCCAGCGCCATCCACAGCTTGCCGTTTCTTAGGAAATTGGCATTGAATGCGCTGCCGAATTCCATCCGTGAATTGAACACATTGAAAAACTGGAACAGCACAAAAGTGGTGAACGCCAGCGTTAAAGCATAGGCCGGATTTTGCGTGGCCAATCCATACTGGAACAGAAACAGCGTGCCAACCATCATGGTGGCGCCGTACAGGATCAGACGCGCTAGGCGATGAATAGTGAGTATTTGTGCCGACTGGCGGCGTGGTTTGTCGTGCATGATGCCGGGGCGGGCAGGTTCGATGCCGAGCGTCATCGCGGGTGGGCCATCCATGATGATGTTGACCCACAGCAACTGAATCGCTGTGAAGGGGGTGGGCATGCCCATCAGTGTGGCCACCAGCACGGTGAGGATCGCGCCGATGTTGGTGGAAAGCTGAAAACGCACGAACTTCACGATGTTGTCGTACACCACGCGGCCTTCCTCGACAGCCATGACGATGGTGGCGAAGTTATCGTCGGTCAGCACCATGGTGGCCGCCTCCTTCGTCACCGCGGTGCCGGTGATGCCCATGGCCACACCGATGTCGGCCGCTTTCAGCGCCGGCGCATCGTTCACGCCGTCTCCCGTCATGGCAGTGACGTGGCCGTCGGTGCGCAGGGCTTGAACGATTTTCACCTTATGCGCAGGCGAGACGCGGGCGAATACGCTGATGTGGTTGATGCGCCGTGCCAGTTCCGCATTGTCCATGGCATCAAGTTCGGCACCACTCACCACGTCCCCGGCTAGCCCCAGTTCGTGACCGATGGCCGCTGCAGTCAGCTTGTGATCGCCGGTGATCATCTTGACCTGGATGCCAGCGCGCTTGCAATGGGCGATGGCCTGCTTCGCCTCGGCGCGCGGCGGGTCCATCAAGCCGGCCAGCCCCAAGAAAACCCAGTCTTTGGACCACGCCATCAAGTCGCCCGCCGGATCGAAATCGTGCGCTGGGATGAAGCGCCGCGCCACCGCCAGCACGCGCAATGCCTGGCTAGCCAGATGCGCATTCTCTTCCTCGATTGCGTTTCGTGTATCGGCGACCAGCGCGGATTCCCCTGTCGCATCCAGCCAGGCGCTGGAGCGTGCCAGCAAAACATCAGGCGCACCCTTGATGAACATTTCCACTGTCTCGCCAGCATGGTGGAACGTCGCCATGAACTTGTGCGCCGAATCAAAAGGGATTTCAGCGATGCGCGGCTGCTCGTCCTGCTCGTATTCCGGATCAATGCCCTGCTTCTGCGCCAACACCCACAAGGCGCCCTCAGTGGGATCGCCAATTAACTGACCATCACGCACACGTGATTCGGTGCACAGCACCATGGGTATAAAGAAGGCGCGCGGATCTTGAAGCGGCGTTTTGTAATGGATTTCGCCCTGCGGTGCGTAGCCTTCTCCGCTCACCGTGAAACGGCTCCCCTCGCACCATCCGGCACGCGCTGTCATCTGGTTCAGTGTCAGCGTACCGGTCTTGTCGGAGCAGATCACCGTAGTGGACCCCAGCGTTTCCACCGCGGACAGCTTTTTCACAATTGCCCGGTTTTTGGCCATACGCCACATGCCAATCGCCAGCGTCACCGTCACCACTGCCGGCAAGCCTTCGGGGATGGCCGCCACCGCCAGCGCAACAGCGGTCAGCGCAGCTTCCGTCCACGGCAAACCGCGCGCGAAGTCGAGGATAAAAATAAGCGTGACCACCACACCTGCAAAGGCAGCGAGTTTTTTGCCCAACGTGTCGAGCTGTTTTTGCAGAGGCGTGGCCGAATCGGGCGTGGCGGCGATCATACCCGCGAGCTTGCCCATTTCGGTCGCCATGCCGGTGGCGGTGACCAGCAGTTCGGCGCGTCCGCGGGTGACAACGGTGTTCATGTAAAGCAGATTCACGCGATCGCCCAGTGGCAAATCGGCCGTCTCCAATGCTGCGATCGACTTGCCCACTGCATGCGATTCGCCGGTCAATGCCGCCTCATCGACTTCCAGCGCATGAGCCGCCACTAGACGCCCGTCAGCTGGAGTGCGGTCGCCCGCTTCCAGTAGCACGATGTCGCCGGGCACCAAAAGCGCTGCATCCAGATCAACGACCCGCCCATCCCGACGTACCCGGGCCGTTGCTGCCAGCATGCCCTTCAAGGCCGCCAGCGTTTTTTCCGCCTGATGTTCCTGATAAAACCCCAGCGCGGCATTGAAGATGACGACGATGAGGATGACCACGGCATCTTTCAAATCGCGGATGAACCAAGCCAGCACGGCGGCGAAAAGCAGCACGATGACCAGGAAATTCTTGAATTGGTCGATGAATTTCAACCACAGCGGGCGCGGCACAGCTTCAAGCAGGCGATTTTCGCCAACACTTCCAAGTCGGTCTGCCGCCTCGGCCTGGCTCAGGCCCTGAGCTGATACCACGGTCAGTGCCGCCGTTGCAGCGTCTCGCGTCAGGGTATGCCAGGCGGTAGATTTAGTGACCATACTGAAATAGCAGCCAGGTGTTAATCAGATAGAGCACGAACAGGCCGACACTAATCCAGGACAAGCCCACCACGTCCCGTCCCTTCGGCCGATAGATCAAGCCCACGATCACCAGCGCGCTCATCATCACTGCGGTCAGCGCCGTGATGGCGTGACTGGGATTAATCGCCGCGAGCAAGGGGCCGGGCGCGTAGAACAGATCGTCAATGGCCAAGATGGCGATGTTGAACAGATTGCTACCCAGCAGATTGGCGATCGCCATGTCCACCGCGCCGATGCGCAGCGCGGAGAGTGTGACGGCCGCTTCCGGCGCAGAGGTGATCGCCGCCACCAGCAGGGTACCGACGAAACTCTGCTCCCAGCCCATCTGCATGGCCAGCGTCTTGGCGACAAACGGCAACCACGAGCCCGCCGCGACGATCGCTGCGGCCGCCACCCCGTAGCCGATCCAGGCCTGGCGCATCGTGATGTCGGGATAGCGTGCCACCGCCGCCTCGGTAAATTCGGCCATCGTGCGCCGCTCATACTGGAACACCGCGCGCATGGCGGCCACGTAGATGATCACGATCAGCGGGCTATAAAGACCGACATGCCGCAGCGACGGACTCAATCCGGCCTGGTCCAGCAACAGGCTGAACCCGCTGATCCCGATCAGCAGCGCGCCCAGCGCGGCAGACAGGATGTGTCCCTGCGCAGCGCGCGTATAAAGCGACTCGCGGCGATAGAACGCATCCAGGATCACCAGTATGAGCAGGTTGAAAACCGTGCTGCCGAGCACGTCGCCGGCAGCGATGTCGGGCGCACGGGCCGCCGTCACGGCTGAGATACCTGTAGCCAGTTCCGGCAACGAGGTGGCCGTGGCCAACAGGATCAAACCGATCCACGAAGCGGACAGACCGGTTTTTTCGGCCAGGATGTCACCGTAGCGGGACAAGCGCCAGCCGGCGACGCCGATCACGACCAGGCAGATGGCTAGTTGCAGCCAAACGATCATGCCTTGGGCTCCAGCGCCGTTGGAACAACCAGTACATCGCATCCCGCCTCCCGCAACAGGTGCTTCGTCATGCTGCCCAGTAGTAGATCAATGATCTCTGATTTACCGTGTTTACCCGCCACGACCAAGTCCGAGGCCGTTTCCTGCAGCAACTTGGGAATGACGGCTTCCGGCATGCCATGTTCCACCCGAATGCTGGCGTGTTCTCCGTCTTTCAGACCGCTCACGAGTTTGCTCAACGCATCCTGTGCGTATTGACGGTCCTGCTTACGAAAGCGGTGTATCTCTTCATCTGATATACCAGCCCCGCGCAACTTACCTTCGAACGGCACCTCGAATGCATGGGCCAGGGTAAGAGAGGATGCGGGCGCGATGCGTCGGGCAAGCTCTGCTACTGCAGGGCTGTGGATTGACAGGTCGACGGTGACCAGAACACGCTGATAAGGGTCGCGAGGCTCATTCCTGACCACCAGTACGGGTGTAGCGGCTTCACGTATCACACGCTCGGCAGTGGAGCCCAGGAAAAATTCGCGCGCTGGATGTTCACCTGCCGCGCCCAATACCACCATATCAGTGTTGTTTTCGTTAGCAACGCGGATAATCTCGCGGTGGGGCTGGCCAACCACAAGCTGCGGCGTCACCTCGATCTGCCAGCGCCCGGCCAAGTCTTCTGCCTGGCGGTGCAGGACATCTCCGTAGTGTTTGATCAATTGCACTTCAGTGCTAGCGTAACCGTGCTGCAGATAGCTTCGCAGGCGTTCCAGTTCCAGGCCTGAAAGGCAGTGTAGAAGCATGAGGTGGGCGCCGTGCTGCGCTGCCAGCAGTGCGGCGCGTTCTTCGGCGCGACCGGCGGTAGGGGAAAAGTCGGTGGCGACCAGGATGGATGTAATCGGTTTCATGCCGGGTTTCCTTGTAACGCGTTTTGGAGCATCTCCGCCGCATAGTCGGCGGCGTCGTAATAGGGATGGAATACTTGTTTCGCCCCCGCTTCTTTCAGCAGGTGCGCGTCCGCCTCGTTGTGCACGGCAACAGCCACCTGGCCAGTGTAGCCGTGCGCACGCAGCGCGGCCATGAGGGCGCAGTTGATGGCAACATCGGACAAGGTGCTGACCACCCAGCGCGCCTGTCCCAGTGGTAGGGTGGCGGGCAGTTCCGCGTCCTCAGCATCGCCGAAACGCACGTCCAGGCCGTGGCGGCGGGCGAGGCGCACCGCCTCGGGGTCAAAATCCACGCCCAACGTTGCAACGTCCTGCTCGTGCAGACGCCGCATCAGCCGTCCGCCGTAGCGCCCCAGTCCGAACAAAATCACTTCGGGCGCCACCTCAACGTGAGCAGTCGCCATCAGTTCGCGGAACGGCGTCCTGCGCTCGAGCACCTTGAGCCGGGGCTTCAGTCTTTCGTACAAGGCCTGGCCGTTTAACACCATGTAGGTGCAAACGCTGATGGTGAGCAGTCCCACCAGCGTCACCAGGCCGAGGGCGTCGCCGCCGACATGCCCCAGCGTCACGCCCATGGCGACGAAGACGATGGAAAATTCGGAAATCTGTGCCACCGTCAGACCCGCCATGAAACCAGTGCGCTTGCGATATCCCATGTAGCCCATGATAGCCATGACGATCAGGGGATTGCCAATCAGCACGAAGCCGGACAGCACCATCGCGGACAGGATCTGGCCCTCAAAGGCCTGGAATTCCAGCTTCGCGCCGAGATCAAGAAAGAAGAACAGCAGCAGAAAATCGCGTATCGGATTCAAGCGGCTGCTCATGGCCTCGCGATAAGGCGAGGTGGCGAGCGAGAACCCGGCCAGAAAGGCGCCCACTTCCTTGCTGAAACCCATCGCTTCGCCCAGCGTGGCCAGGGCTACGCCCCAGGCGATCGCGAACAGCAGCATCAGTTCCTGCGAGCGTGCTACCAAGTCAAGCAGACGCGGTAGCACGTAGCGCATTGCGAGAGCCAGCAGCAGACCAGCCATGATGAGTTTCAAACTGATCATGCCAAGAGTGACTGCCACCCCGCCTGCCTCGGCCATGTTCAGGCTGCTCATGACCATCATGGAGATGACCACGGCGATGTCCTGGACAATGAGGAAGCCGACCGCGATGCGGCCGTGCAGGGAATCCAGTTCTTTTTTGTCCGACAGCAGCTTGACGATGATGATGGTGCTGGAAAAAGTCAGCGCCACCGCCACGTAAATGGCCTTGAGGTGATCCATGCCCAGCGCCAAGCCGAGCAGGTAACCGAAGAGGATGGTGAAGGTCAGTTGCCCCAACCCGGTCGCCAGCGCCACCGCGCCGAGGCGTCGCACCAGATGCAAATCAAGCTTGAGGCCGACGGTGAACAGCAGCACTGCCACCCCGATCTGTGCCAGCAAATCGAGCGGATCGTGTGCGGTAACCCAACCCAGGCCCACCGGCCCGGCCAGAATGCCCACCACGATGTAAGCCAGAATCAGCGGCTGGCGTAGCCGAATCGCAATCGCACCTATGCCTGCAGCAGCCGCGAGCAACAGGGCAATTTCTTGGAAGGGGGCATTCATGGTTTCAGAGATTCGGGACGATTATCGTGAGGCCGCTTTGGCGCAGGCACCGATGGTGACGAAGCTTATGCATGAACGCATAGACAGATTATTCGACGCCCGCCACCAGCACGCCGCACTCCGCAGCCTGGACCACATCTTTGCTCACGCTTCCGAGCAGGAAGGCTTCCAGTCCGGCGTGCCCGTGCCGACCTACAACGATGAGATCGGAACGCCACTGCTGCGCCAGTTCGAGAATGCGTGTTGGCACATAGCCCATTTCGATATGACCGGCGTTCTCGCCCGGCAGCTTCGCCAGCAAATTGTTCATCAGATTGTTGGCAATGTTGCGCATGTCAGCGTTCGCCGCCTCGCGCTCTGCTAGCGGCAGACGACGGTCAACCTCGGGTTCCAGAACATGCAATACGTCCAGGCGTGATTCTCCAGCCAGCCGCCTTCCCCAGACGAGCGCAGCGTCCGAATCGGCTGAAAAATCCACTGCTGCAAGCACGTGTTCATAAAGCCAATTCGGCCTGCGCACGATGAGAACTGGGCCGCTGCGAACCCGCAGAAAACGCGACGTGGCGGACCCCAGAAACGAACGCATCAGGGTGTGCTCTCCGCGTGCGCCCACCACGACCAGGTCTGCAGCCACTTCCTAGGCATAGTCGGCGATTTGTGCATGGGCGCGTCCGATGCGGCACGCCTCGTGTGTTTGAATGCCGTACTCTTCAGCCAAGCTTGCTAACAATGGGCGAAGCTGCTCGCCAGTTCCATTCAGTGCCGTGTTGCTGAGCGCCGCAACGTCGATATTCTGACCCGGATAGCGGTTCAGAGGCGACACGACGTGCAACACATGCAGGGTCGCGCCAAGCTGGCTGGCTACCTCCGCGGCGCGGCGGAACGCGCATGTTGCGGCAGCAGAAAAGTCAGTCGTAGCAAGAATGCATAAAGGAGCGTGCATCGTTTCTCCTGATTAAGCGCGAGGCCCCGTTGTCAATCGGGAAGACACGTCCCTTTCATTATGCTGCGAGCTAGCGGCGCCGTCACCTCCCTATCAAAACGGGGGCGGTTAGCCTTAAGGACTGGCGCAAGTGACCCCAGTCACCCCAGCTTGTTGTCCGCAATGTGATAGTGCGGATCTTCGCGCACGTCGATCTCCACCATCTCCTTGGCCTTGGTCAGCAACTCCAGGCAGTCCGGCGTCAGGTGACGCAGGTGCAGGCGCTTGCCGGCCTTGCGGTAACGCTCGGCGAGGCTGTCGATGGCCTCGACCGCCGAGTGGTCCATGACCTTGGCGCGGGCAAAATCGATCACCACTTCGTCGGTGTCGTCGGTCGGGGTGAACTGCGACAGGAAATCCGCAGCGGAGGCAAAGAACAGCGTGCCCTCGAGTTCATACACCTTCCAGCCATGGCTCTCGACGCCCACGCTGACCCGGATGTGCTTGGCGTGCTGCCAGGCAAACACCAGCGCCGAGATGATCACGCCAGTCGCCACCGCAATGGCCAGATCGGTGAACACCGTGATCACGGTTACCGCCACCACCACCAGCGCATCGCTCTTGGGCACCCGGCGCAAGGCATTGATGCTGCCCCAGGCAAAGGTTTTTTGTGATACCACGAACATCAGGCCGACCAGCGCGGCAATCGGAATCAATTCGATCCAGCTCGACAAAAACAGGATGAACGACAGCAGGAACAACGCCGCAGCAATGCCGGCCAGACGCTGCGTCGCACCGTTGTTCACGTTGATCATGCTCTGCCCGATCATCGCGCAACCGCCCATGCCGCCGAAGAAACCGGTGATGACATTGGCCGAGCCCTGCGCCACACATTCGCGGTTGGGCTGACCGCGGGTATCGGTCATTTCGTCAATCAGGTTCAAGGTCAGCAGTGATTCGATCAGGCCGATCGCCGCCAGAATCAGGCTGTAAGGGAAGATGATTTGCAGCGTCTCCCAGGTGAACGGCACCAGGGGGATGTGGAACTGCGGCAGGCCGCCTTCGATCGATGCCATGTCGCCCACGGTCTTGGTGTCGATGCCGGAAAAAATCACCAGCGCCGAAACCGCCACGATGCCCGCCAGTGCCGATGGCACGGCCTTGGTGACGCGCGGCAGCAAATAGATGATCGCCATCGTCAGCGCAATCAGTCCCAGCATCGTAACAAGCGGCATGCCCGTCATCCACGCCGGATTGCCGGCCGCATCCGGCAGCTTGAAATGCCCCATCTGCGCCAGAAAAATCACGATGGCCAGACCGTTGACGAAGCCGATCATCACCGGGAACGGCACCATGCGAATGAACTTGCCGAGCTTGAACAATCCGAAGCTGATCTGCAGCAAGCCCATCAGCACCACCGTGGCAAACAGGTATTCGACGCCGTGGGTGACGACCAGCGCCACCATCACCACCGCCAGCGCGCCGGTCGCGCCCGAGATCATCCCCGGGCGTCCGCCAAAGGCAGCGGTAATCAATCCCATGATGAACGCGGCATACAAGCCCACCAGCGGATGAACCTGCGCGACGAAAGCAAAGGCAATAGCCTCGGGCACCAGCGCCAGCGCAACCGTGAGCCCGCTCAGCACACACAGTTTGACGAGGGACGCGGAATAAGCAGGGCAGGAAATGAATTTCATGGGGACAACCTGATGAGCCAATGCACCGGCCGGCATCCTGTATACGATTCGCAGGAAGCATGCATCACAAGGGCTGAAACCTCATTCGGCTTCGTGAAACCGGATGGGGCGAATCAATGGATAAGGCGAGGACACTCGACCTCAGGGCCGGATCCGCACGGTTTTTTGCGTGTTTGGCTGAATTTTCCCACGAAATCACCTGGCCCCCAAATAGCCGCGGGCCCACCATGCAACATCAGTGAAACTACGTATAAAAGAGCAAAATTCAACCTTTCTTGCATGAAAACACCTGTCAGCCGTATGGAAAAGACCCATTTATGCAGCCATGTCCTACACTTTGTGAACATAACAACAGATTCGGAGAATGGACTGCATCTGCAGCCGCTATTCCGGACATACGGATATTTCCCCTTTTAAAGACGCGATAGACGCAATAAGGGCGAAGCCGGGTTCCATACCCCTTTCATGGACTCGGCCATTCTGGGAGGAAACATTTTAATGACAGTGATTGATCGTGATGTCGTGGCGCTGCTGGATGACGCACTCCACAGCAAGCTGCACGGGTATTTGCAGGCAAGGGGCTGGAATCTGCACCGGGCAGCCAATGTAG
>CAJDTZ010000049.1_pt1 | contig 11967 bp, 12 predicted proteins | sample 7390551 | NCBI WGS metagenome assembly CAJDTZ01 (sample SAMEA7055662, study PRJEB34461) | soil metagenome | biome: terrestrial ecosystem; feature: Peninsula; material: soil | place: Antarctica | collected 2016 | reverse complement strand
GCGCCGGTAAAGGCCATGCGCGCGGCGAAACCGAATGTGGTTGAGTCCGTATAGACCGGCGCATCCGGCGTGTCGGCAAACTCGCGGGCGTCGATCAGATAGATGTCGTCGAAGCCGTGCGCGCGCCAGTAGTCGGTCATGCGCGTGTTGTCCCACAGCGACACCATGCTGTGGTGCTCCTGCGAATAGCCGTTCCACACCAGCACCGGCAGGTAGTTGGTGACGTCGGGATAGGCGGTGGCAAAGTGCTGGAACGCGCTCATGATGTAGGGCTCGCCGAGGCCGCCGTCGCCGATGGTGACCGGGAACAGCTTGTCACGGTTCAGATAGGCGCCCGCCATGGCGAAATGCTGGCCCTGGCCGAGCGGACCGGCGGGGGCCAGCAGGCCGGGAATCGCGCCCGACAGGTGGCCGAGCAGGCCGTGGCGTTCACGGAAGCGCGCACGCATGTCAGCCACGGTGTTGATGCCCATGTCCTCCAGCGAGGTATCGAGGAACATCGCCGAATAAAAGCCGGGCGCGTGGTGGCCGACCTCGGTCACCATGTTGCGATGACCCAGCAGGTGCAGCGCGGCGACCGCGTCGGCGCTCGAGGCGAAGCCGCCCGGGTGGCCGGAAGATTTGCTGCCGGTGACCTGCAGGGTCAGATAGCGCAGCGCGTCGGCGGCCAGCAGGGTTTGATAAATCGACTGCTCGCTGGTGGCATCAGGCAGGGCGAACTGGTTCGGGCCCAGCAACGGGGCAGCACCCAGACGACCGATTTCCGGAAAGCTGTCGGCGAAATACTGGATGCCTTCGCAAAAGGCGGGCAGGTTTTCAGGGGCGGATTGCATCTGGGCGCTCATGGTGTTTCCTTTCACAATATGAAAATGTTTCACATCATGTGAAACGATGGGGTCATTGAAACAGAAATTTCCCGTTATTTCACAATGCGTGATAAATTTTCACACTATGAAAACGAAAACTTCTTCCATTCAGGTGCTCGACCGCGCCATGTCGCTGGTCAACCTGCTCGCCCGCGCACCGGGCCCCATCAGCCTGACCCGTCTGGCCGAACAGGCCGGACTGCATACCGCGAGCGCGCATCGCATCCTGGCCGCACTGATGGCGCACGGCCTGGTCGAAAAGACCGGCGCTGGCGAATACGACCTGGGCGTGCGCTGGCTGGAAGTGGGCAATCGCCTGCGCGCGCGCATGAATATCCGCCAGGTGGCCATGCCCTTCATGCAAAAGCTGGCCGAGCAGACCGGGGAAACCGTCAATCTCATCGTGCGCCGGGGTGACGAGGCGGTGTATATCGAGCGGGTGTCGGGTGGACAAACCATGATCCAGGTGGTGCAGGTTGTCGGTGCGCATGCGCCGTTGCACGTCACCGCCGTCGGCAAGATCTTTCTGTCGGAAGACAGCCCGAGCGGGGTGATGGGTTACGTCGATCGCACCGGCTTGCCCGCCTATACGCCCAACACGCTGACTTCGGACGAAAGCTTGCGTGTTGAACTGGACGCCATCCGCATCGAAAGAATGGCCCACGACCGGGAAGAAGCCGAGCTGGGCGTGTCGTGCATTGGGGCGCCGATACGGGACGAGGAAGGCAAGCTGATTGCCGGTTTGTCGATCTCCGCGCCCACGGATAGACATCAGCCGGGATGGGTTGAACTGCTGAAGTCTGCTGCGAAACAGACAGGCGCAGCGCTGGGCTATCTGGCCGAAGCCTGAGGGGCAACAACGCAGCTTGGCCGGGTCCGGACCACAGGCTGGAACCGGTCCTGTATCGCAAGTCTTTCAATTCTTAACGTTTTTAGTCTGGCCCTGCGCCGCCGGTCTCTCTAACATGGTTGCTCGCGTTTGAGTCGATGGATAGCCTGTTGCGCATGACCCGCGACCCGCGTTCAAGCACAGCAGGGCCAACCTGAATGAGGACACACCATGAAAACCTCGACCCATGTCTCGATACTGGGCATCAGCGCGCTGCTGATGCTGCAGCCAGCACTGGCCGACACGATACACATGAAAAATGGCGATCACATCAGCGGCAAGGTGACGGCAATGGCCAGCAACAAGCTCACCGTCAAGACACCCTATGGCGTGCTGGCCATCAATTGGAGTGAGGTTGCCAATCTGAGCACGGATGCATCGACCGAAATCATGCTGGCCGACAAGACCCTGCTGGCAGGCAAACTCTCGGGGTCGAGCCCCGGTACGCTGAACATCACCTCGGCGGAAATCGTCCAGTCCAATCCCATTGAGCTGACCCGGGTGAGCTACATCAATCCGCCGCCCGAAATCACGGGTCGCGGTATCGCGTTTCACGCGCGTGCCAACGTCGGCGCCGCACGATCCAGCGGCAACACCGAGACCCAGATGTTCACCTGGACGCCGAGGCTGTGACCCGCGGAGTCAATAACCGCTTTACTGTCGGGGCTGTCTACAACCAGGCGAGCGACACAGGTACCGAGAGCGCCAACAACACGCTGGGTTACATGAAATACGACCAGTTCTTCGACAAGAAATGGTATGGCTATGTCAATGGCAGCGTGAACAAGGACAAGTTCAAGGATCTGAATTTGCGAACCACGCTGGGTGTCGGTGGCGGTTACCAGGTATTCGAATCGCCGCTCACCAATCTGTCGCTCGAGGCCGGTCTCAGCTATGTGAACAACGACTATGTGCTGGGAACGGATAACAGCTATCCCGCTGCGCGCTGGGCACTCAATTACGATCGGTATCTGTTCACCAATGCCCTGCAGCTTTTTCACAAGCACGAGATCACGTTAGGCCTGGAGGATGCAAACGACATTCTGCTGCGCTCGCAGACAGGTCTGCGGGTACCTCTGTTCCAGGGGTTGAATGCCACGGCGCAGATCAATTACGACTGGGACAAGTCACCTCAGCCGGGTGCCGTGTCAGCAGATACAACCTATCTGTTCACCCTGGGCTACGCCATGTAAGGGAGAAAGCTGGCAGACATGAAAGTGCCCGCAACTGCAGGCACTTTCAATTTAACAACCCTGGATTCGTGTTTGGCATGAGCAAGGGCTGGAAGGGGCGAAATTACTTTCAATAAAGCTTGTCCGGACGCTTGCTCCCCGGCAGTTTTCTTGGCACTGTGGCGCGATGACCCAAACCGCCATGACGCCCGTTACCCCGTATCAGATTGCTGCCTGGCTGATGATGGCGGCCGGTCTGGTCTTCACGCTGACCTTTCACCTGCTGCCGGCCTTGCTGTCGGGCCTGCTGGTGGTGCAACTGGTGCACCTGCTGGCGCCGCGCTTCGTCATTGGTCGGCTGGATCACACCTGGGCCAAGGTGCTGGTGGTGTCGCTGATCACGCTGGTGGTACTGGGCGTGCTGGGCGGATTCTCAACGGGCGTGATTCTGTATCTGCGGACCGAAGGCGGCCTGGCTGGTTTGCTGACCAAGATGGCCGAAATTGTCGAAAACTCGCGCCAGTTGCTGCCGGTTTGGGCAGCGGCCTGGTTGCCGCAGGGCGATGGTTCGGTCATCCGCGCCGATCTGGTGGAATGGCTGCGCACCCATGCGCTGGATATCCGCAAACTCAGCGGTGATGCCGGGCGCGTCCTGCTGCACTTCATCATCGGCCTGATCATCGGCAGCTTCATTGCCTTGCGTCAGGCGCGCCCGCACCAGACGCTGGCGCCGATGGCGCAAGCCATGTGCGAACGGGTCAACCGCCTGGGCGGCGCCTTCCGCCGCGTGGTCTTTGCCCAGATGCGCATTTCGGCGCTGAACGCGTTGCTGACAGGCATTTACCTGCTGCTGGTGCTGCCCGCGTTCGGCGTGCATCTGCCGTTTACCAAAACCATGATTGTCGTCACCTTCCTCGTCGGCCTGATGCCGGTATTGGGCAACCTAGTGTCCAACACGGTGATCGTGATCATTTCCCTGTCGAATTCGCTGTATATTGCCGCCGCCTCGCTGGGGTTTCTGGTCATCATTCACAAGCTCGAATATTTCGTGAATGCCCGTATCATTGGTGGCCAGATCCAGGCGCGTGCGTGGGAGCTACTCATGGCCATGGTGGTCATGGAAGCGGCCTTCGGCGTGCAGGGCGTGATAGCGGCACCAATTGTTTACGCTTACGTTAAAAAAGAATTGTCAGACAGGGAGCTCATTTAATGTCCAGCGACGCAGAATCACTCGTCATCACCGCCGCCGGTGAAGACAAAATCGGCCTGGTGGAAGGGTTTACGCGCCGCATCACCGAATCCAGCTGCAACGTCGAGGAGTCGCGCATGGCCGCGCTCGGCGGGCGCTTCGCGCTGTTGATGCGGGTCAGCGGCAGCTGGGACGCGCTGGCCAAGCTGGAAGCGCGACTGGCTTCCGTTGGCGAAGAACTGGGCCTGTCGATCATCCAGCAGCGCACCCGTCCTGCGCGCGCCAGCAAGCCGTTGATTCCCTACACGGTCGAGGTCGCCGCGCTCGATCATCCGGGCATCGTCAACAGCCTGGCCAATTTTTTTGCGCGACTGCATATCAATATCGAGGCGCTCGATACTGAAACCTACCCGGCCCCGCATACCGGCGCGCCCATGTTTGCGGTCCACATGACGCTGGGCATTCCGGCCGATACGCACATTGCCACCCTGCGCGGCGATTTTCTGGATTACTGCGACGAGCAGAACCTGGATGCGACCTTCGAACCGGTCAGGATGTGAAAGCCTGATGCTTGCACGAGGACACGACATGAAAAAACGTATTGCCATCGCCGGGCTGGTCTGCTCGTCGCTGGCTGTGGGCACCGCGCCCGCGCATGCCGGGCTGTATTCGGACGATCTCGCCAAGTGCCTGGTCGAGTCGACCTCGGCCGACGACAAGAACGAGCTGGTCAAATGGATATTTTCCATGGTGGCGCTGCACCCGGCCGTGAAGTCGATCGCGTCCGTTTCCGACGAGGCGCGCATGGAGGCGAGCCGTCATACGGTGCAGCTGTTCGAGAAACTGCTCACCGAAACCTGTCTGGTGCAGACGCAGAAGGCGGTCAGGTACGAAGGCCCCGAGGCGCTGCGAACCGGATTCCAGATGCTGGGCCAGGTCGCCGCGCGCGAGATGTTCAATGATCCCGGCGTGGCCAGGGGGCTGGCACAGCTCGGTCAGCAGATAGACAAGGAAAAAATGGGCAAGGTGCTGGGCTTGACGCCCCCCGAGTGACGCTGTATCCATAGAGGTAGTACAACCCGGTTGATGTGCTTGCCTAATACATCCCGATTGATTCCGGAGACCGATCATGCCCAGTTTGCTCATCATCGCTCACGGCAGCCGCCGCGCAGCATCCAACGACGAAGTGCGCCAGTTGTCAGACCAGGTGCGTAGCCAGCCCAACCAGGCTTACGACCATGTTGAAGCGGCCTTTCTGGAACTGGCTGAGCCGAGCATTCCGGCAGGGCTGGCGGCATTGGCGGCCAAGGGCGCAACGGAGATCGTGGCGTTTCCGTACTTTCTGGCAGCCGGAACACACGTCGCGCAGGATATCCCCGAGGCCATCGCGGCATTTTCTGCCGCACACCCGGCGGTGACGGTGCGCTTAACTCCACATCTGGGCGCGTCCGCGGCATTGCCTTCCGCCATTCTCAATGTGGCGGCTTGAGCGCGGATTATTTGCTATTCGTCTGCGCTGACGCTCAACTCGATATAGAAACTGGCTACCGCTTCGTCCGGGTTGGACTGGCGCGGTTGACTGCGCTCCAGTGCTGCCTCGACGCGCGCCGCCTGAAGCGCCGGCTGGTCAATGACTGCCGGATACAGCCGGTAGTGTTTATCGATCATGTCGGCCTGTTGCCAGGCGCAGGTTTCGAGCGCGCTGCGCGTGGTGGGGTCGAGGTGGCTGAGCAGCAGCATCCACGGCGACTGCCAGGCGTGGTAATCATGGACCAGCCGGGTATGCGGGGCATCCATGCCGGCCGTGGCGATGAACAGGGGCGGAAAGGCATCCGCTTCCAGCACGCGTCCGCGCAGGGCGTCAGCGCCTTTCAGGCTGTGCAGCCCCAGCCCGGCGCCGTCGTCGGAACGGCGAAACCACTGGGCCACTCCGCTGGTTAGGCTGTTGACGTAGCGGGTCAGATACCGGCCCGCCGACTCGTTCAGATTGGCAATGGCCGTACTCTGGAAATGTTCCTGCGCCGCCATGCCAGCGCGCCAGTCCAGCGGCGGTTTGGTGTCGGTATCGCTGTCGGTACGCACGCTGTGCAGCAGAGCCAGCGGCTGGTCTTGGCTATCGAGCAGCCATAGCTCGAACGAATCCAGAAAGCGGAACGGCACCTCGCGATGCACCTTGAGCAGGTGTTCGTAGACGGTTGCGCCCATTTCTTCCAGTCGCCTGAAATCGTCCGAAGGGAACAGGGGGCCGCGTTTGAGCCCTTTTTCTGCCGACCAGTGGCCATAGCGAATGTCGGAAATTTGCGCCCGGCGCCCGGCGCGGCCGAGGCCATCGAGCAGGGCATCGTTGGCCACGTAGATGTCCCATTCGACCCCGTCGGTAGTGACGGCTTCGGCCGATTGGTAACGAATGGTGTGCACGACTCCGCGAAACGGGTTGAGCAGGCGTTGGGCGTAGCATTCGATCTGCATGAGGCCAAACTGTACTCCAGTTGCGATGATCTGCATGCGCTCATGCACAGGCTTTGAGGCTGTTGCGACACGCCCGGCAATCCCCGCCCGGCACGGTGCGGCCAGAAACCCCAGCAAGAAGCTCAAATAAAAACCATGTGCAGGCTTCAGTCCTGTACATGGGTGACGATTCTTCCACTGCCCAAATGAGTTTGTTTATGGAGGAATGCAGCATGCTGCAACGTCTTGTGGGAATGCTGTCAGGTGGCGGGGCTCAACCCGTTGCGCCAGCACACCGAAAATCGCAGGCCAAGTCTGACAGCGTGACCAAACCGGTCACCGCGTCGGCTGCGGCAGCCAAATCTACCTCGGTCATGCGCCGCGAGGCCATGCTGGGGCGCGAGAAACGCGTAGCCGCTTACACGTTCATGCTGCGCCGGGCGCCGGACGACACGCGCGATTCCAGCCTGCCCGATGTGCGTCGCCTTTATGATGAAACCCTGCTCGGCAATCTCAAGCACATGGACATTGCGCGCCTGGGACATCGCCTGGCTTTCGTGCCAATTGCCCCCGCCACGCTGAATCATCCCCTGATGGACACCTGGTCGAACGCCGGCACCGTGTGGATACTGGAGGGCGATGCAAACAATCCGCCCGATGCTGCACTGCTTGAGCGCGTGACCCAACTGAAGGCAGCCGGATCGCGTTTTGCCGCGTATGCCGACGCGGTCATCAGCCAGGAGCAGCAGGCCTTGCTGGCGCTGCTGGATTACGTGTTGCTGGATGTCAGCAGTGAGGACATGCCGGGCATCACGTCACAAATGGCGCTTTTGTCCCGCGTGTCGACGACCATGCGCTTCGTGGCGACCGGGGTGCAGACGCTGGAAGCGTTCCACATGTGTCACAAGCTGCAGTTTGCCCTGTTCATGGGCCCGTTCATCACGCGCCGGGAAGACATGGGTAGCCCGGTGATGGGGCCGGCGCGCACCAAGGTACTGGATCTGATGAACCGGGTGCGCACCGGCACCGAACTGCCAGTGCTGGCCGCACAGTTCCGGCACGATCCGGCGCTGTCGATCCGGCTGCTGCGTTACGTCAATTCCCCGGGCATGGGGCTGTTGAACAAGGTCGGCGGCATCGACCAGGCGCTGATGGTGATGGGGCAGGACAAGCTCTATCGCTGGCTGACGCTGATCCTGTTTACCGGGGGCCAGGTCCAGGAGCTCGATTATGCGGTGCTCGAAAATGCGCTGGCACGTGGCCGCATGGCCGAGCTGCTGGCCGGGCGTGCCCTGTTTGCCAAGGCGCGCGACGAGATATTCGTGGCCGGGCTGTTTTCGCTGCTGGATGTGGTGATGCACATGCCGATGCAGCAGGCGCTGAAGGAAATCGGGCTGCCGGCCGAAATCACCGAGGCCATCCTGTCGCAGCGCGGACCGTATGCGCCTTACCTCGCGCTGGCGATTGCCTGCGAGCAGGACGACCACAGCAGTATCGAGGACCTGGCGGTGCAGATCGGACGCGACGTGGAAGACATCAACAGCGTGCACATGGAGGCGCTTCTGTGGGCGCAACAACAGGCCGACGTATGATGCCGGGATGAAACCCGGTTCTGACTGCGCCGCCGCCTGGCGGGTGTACATGCTGCGCTGTGCCGATGGCACGTTCTATACCGGCATCACGGTCGACGTCGTGCGTCGCCTGGCCGAACACAATGGGGAAGGCGCGCTCGGCGCGCGCTATACCCGCAGTCGACGCCCGGTGGAACTGGTGTATGTGGAACCGGCCGACAGTCGTGCCGAGGCCGCGCGCCGCGAAGCAGCAATCAAGCGGCTGCGCCGTGGCCGCAAGCTGGCGCTGTTCGTGCCGACCGAGTAGCCACTTACCACTTACCTCACTCGCGCCCGGCACCCCGGACGCGCGCCTGCAACTGCGGCATGACCTCCTCGACAGCGCGCCGGCCGGCCTCGATGGCATGGCTGCCGCGGTGAAACTCCATCAGCCCCAGATCGCCCAGCAGCGGCGAGATCATCACGTCCGCCGGTTCACCGGCCAGCCGGCTGCGGGTAATCAGCACCTGCATGATGTTAATGCTGTTGGCCAGCACGTCGAGCATGGCCGGGTGTTCGGGTCCGTTGTGATGGTTGGTGGTCAGCTGCGACCAGCTTTCCTGGATGCGTGCCATCACGTTGTCAGTCGGCGTGTCGGGGGCGGGGGCGGCCGGTTTGGCGACGGCGGGCCGGGGTTCGGCGCGGCGTCCCAGCAGGCCGCTGTTCAGGTCGACCGCAATCACCAGGTCGGCGCCCATGGCCCGGCACAGCGAAACCGGCACCGGGTTCACCAGCCCGCCGTCAACCAGCCAGCTATCGTCGTGTTGCACCGGGGTGAACAGTCCCGGCAAGGCAATCGAGGCGCGCACCGCGTGTGAAACCGGGCCCTCGCGCAGCCAGATTTCGCGGCCACGATAAAGGTCGGTGGCGACGGCGCCAAACGGACGCGCCAGTTCGCCGATGTCGCGATCGACAAAATGATCGCGGAAAAACGCCATCAGCTTGTCGCCCTTGATCAGGCCGCTGCCCAGTGAAAAATCCAGAAAGCTCACCACGGTCTGCAGGCGCAGCCCCTTGGCCCAGGTTTCCAGCCGGTCGAGCTCGCCGCCGACGTAGGCGGCCCCCACCAGCGCACCGATCGAGGTGCCGCACACCAGATCCGGTTCGATGCCAGCGTCAGCCAGCGCGCGGATCACGCCGATGTGCGCCCAGCCCCGCGCCGAGCCGCCACCGAGCGCAAGGCCGATTCGGGGTGGTTGAAGTGTTGTCATGTCGTGTGTCCGCCTGGCTCAGTCTGCCTCACGCTCGAGGTCGCAACAGCGAGCCTGCCCGCGCTCGCTGGTCGCGCTCAGTATGGCACCCGTCACCGGATTGGGACGGAAAACCGTGCAGCCCTTGAGACTCAGCGCATGCGCCCGCCGGTAAAGGTCCTCGAAGCGATCGAACGGCGTGTCGGCCGCGACGTTGATGGTTTTGGAAATGGCGTTGTCGACGAACGGCTGCAAAACGGCCTGCATCTGCAGATGCGCGAGTGGGTCGATCTGTTGCGCCTCGATCAGGGCCGGCGGCTGGCCGGCGCGTCCCTGTTGCTGCCAAAGCTGCAGCGCCGCATCGATGACGCGATGGGTGCGCGTGTGGCCGTTCGTTTCCAGCACGCGGCGTTCAACGTCGGCCGCGAATATCGGTTCGATGCCGCTGGAGCAGTTATTGGCCAGCAGGCTGATGGTGCCGGCCGGGGCAATTGCCAATACGTGGCTATTGCGAATGCCGTGTGTGGCGATGGCGTCGCGCAGATGTGTGGGTAACCGGGTGCAGAAGCCGCTCGCCAGAAATGCATCGCGCGCGAATCCGGGAAACGGCCCCTTCTCGCGGGCAAGATCAATCGACGATTGCCAGGCGGCATCGCGCAGGCTGTGCAAAATGCGCGTCGCCAGCGCACGGCCCGCTTCGCTGTCGTAGCGTAGGCCGAGCAGCACCAGCGCATCGGCCAGGCCGGTGACGCCGAGCCCGATACGTCGGCTCAGGCGGGCCTGCTCGGCCTGCGCCGGCAGCGGATAGCGGGAGACATCAATGACGTTGTCGAGAAAGCGCACGGCAAGCCGTGCCGCGTCGGCCAGCGCGTTGAAGTCGAGGTGGGCATCCGTCGCAAATGGCGAGGCCACGAAGGTGGTCAGGTTGAGCGAACCGAGGTTGCACGCGCCGTAGGGCGGCAGGGGAATTTCGCCGCAGGGATTGGTGGCGGTCAGCATCTCGCGGTCGGCGAGCGTGTTGTCGCGATTGATCGCATCGACGAACAGCACGCCGGGTTCGGCGGTGTCGTAGGCCGCGCGCAGGATGCGCTGCCACAGCGCGCGCGCATTGACCGTGCGCAGCACCCGGCACGGCAACGGCGCGGCCGTGTGGCTCCAGCGGCGCAACACCGTGCGGCTGTCCGCTGGCGCGCCCGCGGGCAGCGGAAACAGCAGCGGCCAGTCGCGGTCATGCGCCACGGCGGCCATGAAATCGTCGCTGACCTGCACCGACAGATTGAAATGCCGCAGCACCGCCGGGTCGCGCTTGGCGTCGACGAAGGTTTCGATGTCGGGATGATCGCAGCGCAGCGTCGCCATCATCGCGCCACGGCGCGCGCCGGTCGACAGCATGGTGGCGCACATGGCATTCCATATCTGCATGAAGGACACCGGACCGGAGGCGATGCTGCCGGTGGCCTGCGCCACCGTGCCGGCCGGGCGCAGGGTGGAAAAATCGTAGCCCACGCCGCCGCCGTGCTGCATGGTGAGCGCGCCTTCCTTGAGCGCGTCGAAAATGTGCGCAAGGTCATCGGCGATTTCGCCCATGACGAAACAGTTGAACAGCGTCACCCGCTGGCCGGTACCGGCGCCGGCAAGAATGCGGCCGCCCGGCAGAAAGCGAAACTGCGCGAGCAGCGTGACAAAACGCTCGGTCCAGCCAGCGGCATCGTGGGGTTCGGCTGCCGCAATCGCCCGCGCGACGCGCTGCCAGGTCGCGTGGATATCGGCTTCGCCCACGGCACGGTAACGCGTTTCCCAGATGTGGCGGGAGAGTTCCGTGTGGAAGGGATCGGTCTGTGTCATGGTGATGTGGGCAGCGTTTGAGGCATCATCTATCCCTTCGTGTTTTGTTGTGCAGCGGTATCTTCTGGGTATGGCTGCCTTATCCCCTTGCCGGTTTCCAGATGAATCTCTCCCATCCCTATTCTGCGCTCACCCCGGATTGCGCGCTCGATGCGCTCGACAGCACCGGCCTCAAGGCCGACGGCCGCCTGCTGGCGCTGAACAGTTATGAAAATCGCGTCTACCAGATGGGGGTCGAGGACAGCGTGCCGGTGGTGGTCAAGTTCTATCGCCCCGAGCGCTGGAGCGATGCCGCCATCCTGGAAGAGCACGCGTTCACCGCCGAGTTGGCTGGGCGCGAGATTCCGGTGGTCGCGCCGCTGCCATTGAACGGCGCCACGCTGCACCTGCATGCAGGCTTCCGCTTTGCGGTCTACCCCAAGCAGGGTGGGCGCATGCCGGAATTCGATCGCGCCGACACCCTGCAATGGATGGGGCGCTTTCTCGGACGGATTCATGCGGTGGGCGCGCAGGCCGGTTTTGTGCAGCGGCCGACACTTGACCTGGAAAGCTTCGGTTTCGCCTCACGCGATTTTCTGCGCGATGGCCACTGGCTGCCGTCCGACCTGGCGCCGGCGTGGGATAGCGTGGTCGAGCATGCGCTCGCCAGCGTGGCCCATTGCTACGCGCGCGCGGGACAGGTGGCGCACCTCCGCCTGCACGGCGACTGCCACGCCGGCAACGTGTTGTGGACCGAAAGCGGGCCGCACTTCGTCGAC
>CAJDTZ010000047.1_pt1 | contig 11992 bp, 13 predicted proteins | sample 7390551 | NCBI WGS metagenome assembly CAJDTZ01 (sample SAMEA7055662, study PRJEB34461) | soil metagenome | biome: terrestrial ecosystem; feature: Peninsula; material: soil | place: Antarctica | collected 2016 | reverse complement strand
CTCAGGGTGTCGCTTCGCTGGACACGCCGCACACGCTCGGACACAGCGTCCCCGGACGCGGGTTGAGTACGGTGTTGCCGGCTATCGGCAAGGTCTCGGGGTAGTCGCGACTGTAGTGGAGTCCGCGGCTTTCCTGCCGCAGTTGTGCCGAGCGAATGATGAGATCGGCGCTTTGCACCAGATTGCGCAGTTCGATCAGGTCATTGCTGACGCGGAAGTTGCGGTAGAACTCGTCGATTTCCGCCCGCAGCAGGCGAATGCGGTGGGTGGCACGCGCCAGCCGCTTGTTGGTGCGCACGATGCCGACATAGTCCCACATGAAACGACGCAGTTCGTCCCAGTTGTGCGAGATCACCACCTCTTCGTCGGGGTCGGTGACGCGCGAGGCATCCCACTGCGGCAGCTCGAGTGTGGGGGCGGGAGGGGTGGCGAGAATGTCGCGCGCCGCAGCGTGGCCGAACACCAGACATTCCAGCAGTGAATTCGAAGCCAGCCGGTTGGCGCCATGCAGGCCGGTAAAGGTGACTTCGCCCACCGCATGCAGGTTGCACAGGTCGGTGCGCGCGTCGATGTCGGTGACCACGCCGCCGCAGGTATAGTGCGCGGCCGGCACCACCGGTATCGGCTGGCGCGTGATGTCGATGCCGAGCTCGAGGCAGCGGCGGTGGATGGTCGGGAAATGTTCGCGCACGAATTCAGCCGGTTTGTGGCTGATGTCGAGGTAGACGCAGTCGATGCCGCGTTTCTTGATTTCGAAGTCGATTGCACGTGCCACCACGTCGCGCGGTGCGAGTTCGGCGCGTTCGTCGTGGTATTGCATGAACCGGCTGCCATCCGGCAGTAACAGGTGTCCGCCTTCGCCGCGCACCGCCTCGCTGATGAGGAAGGACTTGGCGTGCGGGTGAAACAAACAGGTCGGGTGGAATTGCACAAATTCCAGATTGGCGACCCGGCAGCCCGCGCGCCAGGCCATCGCGATGCCATCGCCGGTCGCGGTGTCGGGGTTGGTGGTGTAGAGATAGACCTTGCCGGCCCCGCCCGTCGCGAGCACGGTATGGCCGGCGGCAAAGGTTTCGACTTCACCGCTCTCCTTGTTCAGCGCATAGGCCCCGTGGATTTGCCGTTCCTGTCCGCCGGCGCGCTTGCCGGTGATGAGGTCGATGGCGACGTGCTGTTCGAAAGTATCGATGCCGGGGTGCGCGCGCACACGGTCGAGCAGGCTGGTTTGCACCGCATGGCCGGTGGCATCGGCCGCGTGCACCACGCGGCGGCGGGAATGTCCGCCTTCACGTGCCAGGTGCAGGCCACCGGGGGTTTGCGGGTCCGGTGTGAAGGCCACACCATTTTGCGTCAGCCAGCGGATCATTTCGCTGGCCTGGCTCGCCACCAGGCGGGTGACCGCTTCGTCACACAACCCCCCGCCTGCGAGCAGGGTGTCGTGGACATGGGCATCGACCGAGTCGCCGTTGTCGACGGCTGCCGCAATGCCGCCCTGCGCCCAGTCGCTGGCACCGTCGGTCATTTGACGCTTGGTCACAATGGCGACGTGGCAATGGTCGGCCAACTTGAGCGCGGTGGTCAGCGCGGCGAGGCCGCTGCCGAGAATAAGGACATCGTAGCTGTGCATAATGGTCGAGCGATGATAGCAGGCTTGGGGCGTGCCAGAATAACCTTGTTTGGTGTGAACTTTTTAGTTTGGGGGCGCTCACACATGCTAGAAGATGCGGTCACGTATACTTCAATAATATACAAATGCAGCAGGGAGATATGTCAGACCGCGAACTGGATCAGTTACTTGTTGAGCGCGCCCAACAGGGAGACAAGCGTGCATTCGAGCTGTTGGTGATCAAATACCAACGCAAGCTCGGACGCTTGTTGTCGCGCATGGTGCGCGACGCGGCGGAGATTGAAGATATCACGCAGGAGGCTTTTATCAAGGCTTACCGCGCATTGCCTGGGTTTCGGGGCGAAAGCGCGTTTTACACCTGGCTGTATCGGATTGCCGTCAATACCGCCAAGAACTATCTGGTGGCGCGCAAGCGTCAGCCGGTATCGAGCGATGTATTGTCGGAAGATGCCGAGAATTATGAAGATGGCGATATGTTGCGTGATATTGCGACACCGGATGCGGAACTCCAGACCAAACAGATCGCCAAAGCAGTGAATGAGGCTGTCGAAGCCTTGCCCGAGGAACTCAGAACGGCCATTACGTTGCGCGAAATAGACGGCATGAGCTACGAGGACATTGCGCAGACGATGGAATGTCCGATAGGAACAGTGCGCTCGCGAATATTCCGTGCGCGTGAAGCTATTGCAGAAAAGATACGCCCGATGCTGGGCACCAGTCAGGATAAAAGGTGGTAACCATGTCAGCACTGCTCAAATCAGCCCCCCTCCCACACGCCGGACACGATGACGACAGCATGCAGATGCAACTGTCTGCAGCACTTGACGGAGAAAGCAGGCGACATGAGATCGAGGCCTGTGTGGCTGCCTTGAAAAACGACGGTGCCCTGCGACAAAGCTGGTCAGAATACCACCTGATCGGCGACCTGATGCGGGGTGCAAGCCCGGTAGCGGATGGCTTCATGGCGCGGTTCTCGGCACAACTGGCCGCCGAACCCACTGTGCTTGCGCCGCGTCGCAGCCTGTGGCCGCAGCGGGTGGCCATGGCTTCGGTGGCTTCGCTCGCGGTGTGGGGCGTGGTCATGGTTACCGGATTGGTGTCGGAGTCCACGGTTCCTGCCCCGATGGCCGCCGTGCAGTCCGGTTTTCAGCCGGTGTCCCTGGGTACGATCCAGGCATCCGATGACACCCGCCTCGCACCGTATTTCGTGGCGCATCAGGAATTCGCACCGATGGCGGTGGCGTCGCCCTACCAGCGTGTCGTGGCCATAGCTGAGGAGCCGCGTTGATGCAGCAGGCAGAGACTGCCTGGAGGCGAGCCTGGCTTGCCGCAGGATTTGCCGGGCTGGTGCTTTTGTCCGGTGTGACGCATGCCGATAATGCGGGCGATTGGCTCAACCGGGCTGCAATTGCCGCCAAACAGCTGAACTACAGTGGCGTCTATGTCTATCACCATGGCGAGCATGTCGAGGTGCAGCGCATGTCGCACCGCATGGACGCACGCCAGGGCGAACTGGAAAAAGTCGAGGTCATGGATGGCACGCCCCGACAGTTTCTGCGCGTGAATAATGATGTGTATTGTTACTTGCCGGACGGCAAGCATGTGCGGCTGGAACGCGATACCGCGCGCCGCTTCTTCCCGGCCTTGCTGCCCGCGCAACCTGCAAGACTGCTCGAATATTATGATGCGAAACTGGGCGGGACCGAGCGGGTGGCCGGACGCCATTGCCAGGTTGTGATGCTGGCGCCGCGCGATGGCTATCGCTATGCCTTCAGTCTGTGGCTGGACAGGAGTACCGGACTGCTACTCAAATCCCGCATGGTCGACAACAACGGACGTCTGGTGTCGATGTTCGTGTTTTCCGACATCCAGATAGGCAGGGCCCCGGATCTCGCGATCTTCCAGAATGACCTGACGGGTAAAACCATCATGAAAGCGAATTTCGACAAGCCGGACAGCGTGACCTGGAAGGTGACGCCTCCCCCGGGATTCGAGCGTGTTCAGGAAGCCGTTCGTTCCTTGCCGGGCAAGACGTCGCCTGTGACCCATATGGTGTTTTCGGATGGTTTGAGCGTGATGTCGATGTTCGTGGAGCCGGTTGGTCCCCGGACACAAATCCTGCACGGATTGTCCGCAGAGGGCGCAATCGGCATCTACGCCCGTGAAGCGAATGGCTATACGGTCACCACCCTGGGCGAGGTGCCGAACATGACGCTGATTGAAACCGGAAACTCGGCGCAAAGGCAGTAACGCAAACATGCTGGAGCAAACAGCACAAGTCATCAAAACCGCGTCGGACGGCGTCTGGGTTCAAGCGGTCGAGCCATCCGGATGCGGCACCTGTGGCGGCCAGGGGTGTTCGTCGCGCCGCATAGCCGAATTATTCCAGCGCAAGCCACGTCATTTTCTGGTCGACTGCGATTTGTCGCTTTCACCGGGAGACCGCATCGTGGTGGGTATTGCCGATGGCAGCGTGCTCAAGGCCGCGTTGCGGGCCTACGGCTTGCCGCTCGGGCTGATGCTGACGGGCGCGCTGCTGGCCCAATCCTTGCAGCCAGGCGATGGCCCCGCTTTGACGGGTATGTTGCTGGGTGGGGCCGTGGGCTATCTGGTCGCCCGCATGGGACGAACTGCGCGGCCCATTGTGCTTAGACGTGAAGACAAAAACGTATTGATCAAGCTGAAAGGATAGTCATGAGAACGGCACTTGCATCGATCGTCATGATGTTTGCCCTGTCTGCGCCCGTCATGGCCAGGGATGTACTTGACGTGGCCGACCTGGTGGAAAAACAGGGGCCGGCCGTGGTCAATATCAGCACGACCAAGCTGGTTCGGCGCAACGCCGAGGGCCTCCCGTTCGGAATGCCCAACGATGAGGATATGCAGGAGTTTTTCCGTCGTTTCTTTCCCGGTATTCCAGGTGGTCAAAATGGCCAAGGTGGCCAGGGTGCGCCCATGCAGGAGATTCCCGCGCGCGGCGAAGGATCGGGCTTCATTGTCAGCAGCGACGGCTATATTCTGACCAATGCCCATGTGGTCAAAGGTGCGGATGATGTCGTGGTCAAGCTGATCGACAAGCGTACCTTCACGGCCAAGGTGGTGGGCGCCGATGCGCGCACCGATGTAGCGGTGATCAAGATTACCGCCAACAATCTGCCCGTTGTGAAGCTGGGGGATCCGACCCGGCTTCGTGTCGGCGAGGCGGTGGCGGCGATCGGGTCGCCATTTGGCTTCGAGAATTCGGTGACCGCAGGCATCGTTTCCGCCAAGGGGCGCTCGCTGCCCTCGGAAAGCTACGTGCCATACATCCAGACCGATGTGGCGATCAATCCCGGTAATTCGGGCGGGCCACTGTTCAACATGCAGGGCGAGGTGGTTGGCATCAATTCGCAGATTTACAGCCGCAGCGGGGGCTATCAGGGCGTTTCGTTTGCGATTCCGATCGATGTGGCCATGGAAGTGGTCGATCAGCTGAAAAGTGGCGGTTCGGTTTCGCGCGGCTGGCTGGGTGTCATGATTCAGGAAGTGACGGCCGACCTCGCCGAATCGTTTGGTCTGGACCGTCCGCGCGGCGCGCTGGTGTCCCAGGTGCAGGTAGACAGTCCTGCGCAAAAGGCGGGTTTGCAGGCGTCCGATGTCATCCTGACCTTCAATGGCAAAACGGTCGAGAACTCGGGCGATCTGCCGCGCATGGTCGGGATGGCCAAGCCGGGAACGACAATCCAGACGGAAATCTGGCGCAAGGGCAGGATCCAGCAACTGAGCGTGGTGCTGGGTGAACTGCCGTCGGAAACGCAGGCGTCCGGAAAAGACGGCAAAATTTATACCCGTGACGGGTTGGCCTTGTCGGAATTAAGCGCGGAACAGCGCAGGGCGCTTGGCATTGACCAGGGCTTGCTGGTTGAAGACGCCACCGGCGATGCGGCGCGTGCAGGCATCCGCACGGGTGATGTCATTCTGGCAGTCAGCAACAGCAAGGTTGTCACCGTGGCGGGGTTCCGCAAGCTGATGGCAGCCGTGCCGCCCGGCAAAAGCGTGGCGCTCCTGATTCGGCGTGGCGAGGGCACGATGTATGTTCCGCTGAAAATGTCGGGTGAGTAAAACCCTTACCATGTACACCAGAAAGGGGTGTCCGCTGTGCGAGGACATGGCGTCGATAGTGGGCGAACTGACGGCGGGGAGCGGGCACAGCCTGACGGCCGTGGATGTGGATGCCGATTCATTGCTCAAGGCGCGATTTGGCTGGGACGTGCCATTGCTGTACGACCGTGAAACCGAGATTTGCCGCCATCAACTTAATCTCCCCGCGTTTCAGGAATGGCTGCGCGCCAACCCCTGAAATCCGTTAAAATCCGCGTAGTTATCGCATCCCTTGCCGGGCACGGAAACGTGCCCGTTTTGCTGTGTCCCAGAACCTGATCCGCAATTTTTCCATCATCGCCCATATCGACCACGGCAAGTCCACGCTTGCCGATCGACTGATCCAGCAGTGCGGCGGCCTGTCCGACCGCGAGATGGAGGCGCAGGTACTCGATTCGATGGACCTGGAGAAGGAACGCGGCATCACCATCAAGGCGCAGACCGCTTCGCTGAGCTACAAGGCGCAGGACGGCAAAGTCTACCGCCTGAACCTGATTGACACGCCGGGCCACGTCGACTTCTCCTACGAAGTGTCGCGCTCGCTGTCGGCCTGCGAAGGGGCGCTGCTCGTGGTCGATGCTTCTCAGGGGGTCGAGGCGCAGACGGTAGCCAACTGTTACACCGCGATCGACCTCGGCGTCGAAGTCATCCCGGTGCTGAACAAGATCGACCTGCCAGCCGCCGACCCGGACCGGGTGGCCGAAGAAATCGAGGAGATCGTCGGCCTCGACGCTTCCGAAGCCGTCCGTGCCTCGGCCAAGACCGGAATCGGTATCGCCGAGATTCTTGAAGTCGTTGTCAAGCAGGTGCCGCCGCCACGCGGCGACGAGAGCGCGCCGCTGAAGGCGCTGATCATCGATTCATGGTTCGACAACTATGTGGGCGTGGTCATGCTGGTTCGCGTCGTCGACGGCGTACTGAAGCCCAAGGACAAGATTCGCTTCATGGCGTCCGGCGCGCAACACCTGACCGAGCATGTCGGTGTGTTCACCCCCAAGTCGGTCGACCGGCCGCAGCTTGCGGCCGGGGATGTGGGATTCGTGATCGCCGGCATTAAGGAACTCAAGTCGGCGCAGGTGGGCGATACCATCACCCTGCTTGACAGACCTGCCAGTGAAGCGTTGCCCGGCTTCAAGAAAGTGCAGTCCCAGGTGTTTGCCGGCTTGTATCCGGTCGAGTCGCATGATTTTGAAAACCTGCGCGACGCGCTGAGCAAACTGCAGCTGAACGATGCGGCTCTGCAGTTCGAGCCTGAGGTTTCGCAGGCCCTGGGGTTTGGCTTCCGCTGCGGATTCCTCGGCCTGCTGCACATGGACATCGTGCAGGAGCGGCTGGAACGCGAGTACGACATGGACCTCATCACCACGGCACCCACGGTGGTGTACGAAGTGCTGATGAAGGATGGCTTGATGATCAAGGTCGAGAACCCGTTCAAGCTGCCCGAATTGTCGAAAATCGAGGAAATCCGCGAGCCGATCATCAAGGCGACGATATTTGTGCCGGAAGAATTCGTCGGCAACGTCATCACCCTGTGCAACCAGAAGCGCGGCATGCAGGTGAACATGCAATATCACGGCAAGCAGGTCATGCTGGAATACGACCTGCCGATGAATGAAGTGGTGATGGACTTTTTCGACAAACTGAAATCAACCAGTCGCGGCTATGCTTCACTCGATTACGAATTCAAGGAATACCGACCGGGTGATCTGGTCAAGCTGGACATCCTGGTGAATAACGAGAAGGTCGACGCGCTGTCTCTGATCGTCCACCGTGCCACCAGTGTCTATCGCGGACGCGAACTGGCCGCCAAAATGCGCCAGCTGATCCCGCGCCAGATGTTCGACGTGGCGGTGCAAGCGGCGATTGGCGCCAACATCATCGCGCGCGAGAACGTGAAGGCCCTGCGCAAGAACGTGCTGGCCAAGTGTTATGGCGGCGACATTTCACGCAAGAAAAAGCTGCTGGAAAAACAGAAGGCGGGCAAACGCCGCATGAAGCAGGTGGGTAACGTCGAAATTCCGCAGGAAGCCTTTCTTGCAATTCTTCAGGTCTCGGATAAATAACAAGTGGACATGCACTCATGAATTTTGCACTCATCCTTTTCGTTGCACTGAGTATCACAGGTGGCATCTGGCTGCTTGACGTGCTGGTGCTCAAGCGGGGGCGCGACAAGGGCGCCAAGGAGCCGTTGCTGGTCGAATATGCCAAAAGCTTTTTCCCGGTGATTCTGGTGGTGTTCGGCCTGCGCTCGTTCCTGGTCGAGCCCTTCAAGATTCCATCCGGATCCATGATGCCGACGCTGCTGATCGGCGACTTCATTCTGGTCAACAAATACACCTATGGCATCCGGCTGCCGGTGCTCAACAAGAAAGTGGTCGAGATGAACCATCCCATGCGCGGTGACGTCATGGTATTTCGCTACCCGGGCGACCCGGGCCTCGATTACATCAAGCGCGTGATTGGCGTACCAGGCGATGTAGTCGAATATCGCAATAAAAAACTGGCCATCAATGGCAAGCCCGTGAGTACGGTTGGCAGCGGGACCTACAGCTATGTCGGCAATGGCCTCAATTACATAACCGCAGCGGTCAACAACGAGCGGCTGAATGGCGTTGAGCACACCATGATGACCGAACCCGACAAGCCCTCGGTTTACCCGACACAGGTGGTGGATTTCCCCAACCGTGAAAACTGCTCCTACAATGCCGAAGGTGAAGGCTTCGTCTGCAAGGTTCCGGCAGGACAGTATTTCATGATGGGCGACAACCGCGATGCTAGCAACGACAGTCGCTACTGGGGCTTTGTCCCGGATGCGAACATCGTCGGCAAGGCATTTTTCATCTGGATGAATTTTGACGCTTTTAGCCGCATTGGCACCAGCATTCGATAAGGAGACACCATGCACCATTCCCGCACCCTGGCATCCCGGCAACGTGGACTCTCGATGATCGGTTTCCTGATCGTGGTCATCCTGCTGGGCTTCATGGCCATGCTGGCGACGAAGCTGATTCCGGCCTACGTTGAGTTCTACACGGTCGAAAAGATTCTTAACACGATGAGTCAGAAGTCTGACGTCGTTTCGGGCAGCAATGCTGAGATCCGGGCAGACTTCATGAAGCGTGCGAGTGTGGGTGACATCACCACGGTCAAGCCGGAAGACCTGTCCATCAATCGTCGTGGTGCGGTCACTGTCCTTTCTGCCGACTACGAGTTCCGTGCCGCCCTGTTCGGGAACATCAGCCTGGTGGCGGACTTTAGCGCGAGCTCTGACTCCAACGCCGCGGCCGAGGTTGAATAATCCGTTGCTCATCCAGCGCCTGCAACAGGCGCTGGGGTATACCTTCAGCCGCGCCGATCTGCTGGTTCAGGCGCTGACACACCGCAGCTATGGTTCGATTAACAACGAGCGACTCGAATTTCTGGGCGACTCGGTGTTGAACTGCTCGGTTGCCCGCATGCTGTACGAAGCCTTTCCCAGCTTGCCGGAAGGCGCCCTGTCCCGTTTGCGCGCGAACCTGGTGTGCCAGGATACGCTGGCCGAAATTGCCACCGGCCTGAAACTGGGTGAAAGTTTGCGCCTGGGCGAAGGGGAATTGAAAAGCGGGGGATTTCGGCGCCCCTCCATTCTGGCCGACGCGCTGGAATCGCTGTTCGGTGCCGTTTTGCTCGATGCCGGGTTTGACGAGGCACAACGTGTGGTGCGTGGCCTGTTCGATCCACTGGTGGCCAAAATCGATCCCAAGGCGTCGGGCAAGGATGCCAAGACCCTGCTACAGGAAATCCTGCAGGCGCAGCGCCTGCCGTTACCGGACTATCGGCTGATCGACACACAAGGCGAAGCCCACGACCAAAGTTTTATCGTCGACTGTGTGCTGGCCAGGCCACCACTCAGCACACGCGGTGTCGGCAAGAGTCGTCGCGCTGCCGAACAGGAAGCCGCACGCCAGGCGTGCGACGCGTTGCAACAATGAACAGGCTGCAAACATGAATCAATTCAAGTGTGGTCTCATCGCCATTGTCGGCCGCCCGAACGTGGGCAAGTCGACGCTGCTCAACCGCATCGTCGGGCAAAAAATCAGCATCACCTCGCGCAAGGCCCAGACCACGCGCCACCGGGTGATGGGTGTTCACACCACCGTCGAAGCGCAGTTCGTGTTCGTCGATACTCCGGGCTTCCAGACACGCCACACCAACGCCATGAACCGCACCATGAACAAGCGCGTGCGTGAAACCCTGTCGGACACCGATGTGGTGATGATGTTGGTGGAAGCCGGCCGGCTGACGGATGAAGACCGCCAGGTGATGGCATTGCTGCCCACGGACCGCCCGGTGATTCTGGTGGCGAACAAGATCGATTACGTCAAGGACAAGGGCGCCTTGATGGCCTTTCTGCAGGAGGTTGCTGCCGCCCATGCCTTCACTGAAATCGTGCCGGTGTCGGCCAAGCAAAGCAACAACCTCGACGAATTGCTGAAAACGGTGCAGACCCATTTGCCGGAAAATACGCCGCTGTTCGAGGAGGATGACGTCACCGACCAGACCGAGCGCCAGCTGGCGGCCGAACTCATACGCGAAAAGGTGTTTCGTCTGAGCGGCGAGGAAATCCCCTATGGCGTGGCCGTTCAGATCGACAAGTTCGAGGAAGTCGGCAACCTGCGCCGCATTTTCGCCACCATCCTGGTCGACCGGGATGGGCACAAGGCGATCATTATCGGAAAGGGTGGCGAAAAGCTCAAGACCATTTCTACCCAGGCGCGGCTCGACATGGAGCATGCCTTTGGCGGCAAGGTCTATCTCGAAGTCTGGGTCAAGGTCAAAGGCGGCTGGGCCGACGATGTGCGAATGCTGAAATCGCTGGGTCTGGATTGAGGCCCGATCTGGATTGAAACCGGCGCCAGACTGAACGCACTACCCACGAATCGAGCCGAAGGGCACCAAGCAAACAACGAAGGCTTAAGTTCTCCCGGACTTTTATGGGCTCTGCGTTCGCAGCGTGGAGACCGGTTTTTTATCACACGCATTTCATGTCGACTGACGCCCGCATCAACAATGAACCCGGCTTCATCCTCCACACCTATCCTCACAAGGAGACCAGTGTGGTGGCGGAAGTGTTCACCCGCAGTCACGGACGGGTCGCTGTTATCGCGCGCGGCGCGCGGCGACCGGCCTCGGCACTGCGCGGGCTGATGCAGCCCTTCACGCCCCTGCTGCTGTCATGGTTTGGCAAGTCCGAACTCAAGACCCTGCATGCTGCCGAATGGCAGGGCGGGCTGGCGCCGCCGCAGGGGCGCGCCATGATGTGCGGGTTCTATCTCAACGAACTGCTGCTGCGGCTGTTGGCGCGAGGCGATGCACACGAACAGTTGTATGGACGTTACATCGCCACGCTGGAACAGTTGGCGGGCGAGGCCGGCCGGACCGATAACGATCGCACCGCATCGTTTGAACGCATCCTGCGCCGTTTCGAAAAAAACCTGTTGAGCGAGATCGGCTATGGCGCCACCTTCGACGTGGATGCCGACAGCGGCGCGCCCATCGAGTGCCATGTTCGCTACGTATTCCAGCCCGAACGCGGCGCCGTTCGCTCGCTGGGTGGCGAGCACGCGAGCGGGCAGCCGGGTTGTCCGGTATCGGGCCAGACCCTGATCGACCTGGCGGCCGACCATTTCGAACGCCAGGCAACCATGATCGAGGCCAAGGCGCTGATGCGCACCCTCATCAACCATACCCTGGGCGCCAAGCCGCTTTATACTCGTCAGCTATTGCGTGACCTCACCGAATTAAACTTATGAGCATCTTTCTTGGCGTCAACATCGACCACATCGCCACCCTGCGGCAGGCGCGTAAAACCCGTTACCCCAGCCCGGTCGAGGCTGCGTTGATGGCCGAAACCGCCGGCGCCGATTCGATCACCCTGCATCTGCGCGAAGACCGTCGCCATATTCAGGATGCCGATGTTGCCATCCTGCGCCAGGTGCTCAAAACCAGGATGAACCTGGAAATGGCCGTGACCGACGAGATGCTGGCCATCGCCTGCGCCACCCAGCCCCAGGACGTCTGCCTGGTGCCGGAAAAGCGCGAGGAACTCACCACCGAAGGCGGGCTCGATGTCGCCGGCCAGTTGTCTAAAATCAAGGCCGCGTGCGTGCAGCTGGCCGATTCTGGAATCCGCGTCTCACTGTTCATTGATGCAGACACGGTGCAGCTGGATGCGGCACGCGCAGC
>CAJDTZ010000050.1_pt1 | contig 12038 bp, 7 predicted proteins | sample 7390551 | NCBI WGS metagenome assembly CAJDTZ01 (sample SAMEA7055662, study PRJEB34461) | soil metagenome | biome: terrestrial ecosystem; feature: Peninsula; material: soil | place: Antarctica | collected 2016 | reverse complement strand
ACCTGCCGCACTTCCTCGCGTGCGGCCAGCACGGTGGCGGCATCGACTACCGCCGCCAAGGGTTGGCGCCCGGCCAGCGCAGGCTGCGCGCGATCGCGCCGCAGAATGTCCAGTTCCTCGGCGTCGCTCGGGTAATCCAGCGACACATGCAGCAGAAAGCGATCGAGTTGCGCTTCCGGCAACGGATAGGTGCCGGCCTGCTCCAGTGGATTTTGCGTCGCCATCACCATGAACAGCGGCGGCAACGGACGCGTCACCCCGCCTACCGTGATCTGGTGCTCCTGCATCGCCTCCAGCAGCGCCGCCTGCACCTTGGCCGGCGCACGATTGATTTCGTCGGCCAGGATGATTTCGTGAAACAGCGGGCCTTCGATGAACTCGAACTGACCTTCGTGATAGATATCGGTGCCTTCACCGCGGTCGTCTTGGCCAGCCCCGGCAGCCCCTCCACCAGCACATGGCCATCGGCCAGCAGACCAATCACCAGGCGGTCGAGCAGCGTGGTCTGGCCAACGATGACCTGCGACAGTGCCTGGCGCAGTTCAAGGATGCGGGATTGATTCGACATGGGGCGTCCTGCCGTGAAAAGAAGCACACCTTAGCGGGGTCGCCTGGTGACGGCAATGGGCGCTATAACCCAACCAAGGCTCGCAACAGATTGACCTGTTCCACACGTCCCAATCCTTTCTGCCCCCATACGTGCTTCGGGAAAGTAAATTTCCACATCCATAAACATGTACAATATATGAATCTTTAAAAATCAGGAGTACACATGCAAACCGAGACTCTCCATATCGTTGGCTCAGTCAGCACCGAAGCAACTGAGCGTGCCTGCATACGCCTGAAGGCAATACCCGGCGTGCACGATGCATCATTTCTCGATTTCCCGGCACGCCTGTTCGCCCACATCGACGACAAAACGATAACGCGAGCGCAACTGGTGGCGGTACTCGCCGATGTAGGGGTGCACGTTGACAAACTCCCGCCCGCACATGCAAACGGCAGTTGCTGTGGCGGTTGCGGCAGCTAGAACACTGTAGGACCCGAAGGGATCGAAGCGATTGCCGGCTGGCAGGGGGACAGGTTTTATCGGTCACATCGTTTTTATTGCCCGAAATGCGGCGACACATGGACCGGTCTGACGGATTTTCAGGCCGCTCCATTCAAAATCCGTCAGACACCTGTCCGGGCGGCAATGGGCGCGAATCAACAACGGCGCCTTGAATATTTTAACGGCCGTGCGCCGGATACTACCGTTGGCGGGGCGTCGCCCACAGCGCGACCCATCCTGCATGCCCCAGCGCTTTCAGTGTCTCGATGTTCCGCTCATAAATCGTTTCGGCTTCGGGAAAGGCTGCCACCGCCCGCTCGATACTGGCCTCACGCAGCAAATGCAAAGTGGGAAATGGCGCGCGGTTGGTGAAGTTACCCATGTCGTCGGGCTCGGTGCCTGCGAACTGAAACTGCGGATGGAAACTGGCTATCTGAATGATGCCTTCCAGTTCGTGTTCTTCCACCGCCGCATCGGCCAATTGCAGAAAATCGTTGAAATCGAGAAAGTCGGGCAGCAGCATGGGATGGATCAGCAGCGTGGTCTCGACTTCATCCGGGTTGGCGGCGGCCAGAAAATCCAGTTCGCGGTCGAGATCTTCCAGCAAGCCGTCCAGATGCTGGGCGGCGCTCACCACGAAGCGCACCTGGTTCTTCACATAGACAGCCTTGGCAAACGGGCACAGGTTCAACCCGATCACGGCCTTTTCCAGCCATTCGCGGGTCGCCTCGATCACGGCCTTGTCGTCCATTTTTCCTTCTCCTGTCGCCTGCAAGGCAGGAACTTTAACGGATACAATGCCTTATTGTTCGACGTTCATGCACTTCAACCCGCCCACACCATGAAAAGCAGCGCCATTCGCCAGAGTTTTCTCGACTTCTTTGCCTCCAAGGGCCACACCATTGTTCCCTCCAGCCCGCTGGTGCCGGGCAACGATCCCACGCTGTTGTTCACCAATGCCGGCATGGTGCAGTTCAAGGATGTGTTCACCGGCCAGGACAAGTGTGCCTATACCCGCGCGGTGTCATCGCAACGCTGCGTGCGCGCGGGCGGCAAGCACAACGATCTGGAAAACGTCGGCTACACGGCGCGCCACCACACCTTCTTCGAAATGCTGGGCAACTTCAGCTTCGGCGATTATTTCAAGCAGGATGCGATCAAGTACGCCTGGGAATACCTGACCGAGGTGCTGAAACTGCCCACCGAAAAGCTGTGGGTGACGGTCTATGCCGAAGACGACGAGGCCTACGACATCTGGCACAACGATATCGGCGTACCGAAGGACCGTATCGTACGCATCGGCGACAACAAGGGCGCGCGCTACGCCTCGGACAATTTCTGGGCGATGGGCGACACCGGCCCCTGCGGCCCCTGTACCGAAATATTCTACGATCACGGTGAAGGCATAGCCGGCGGTCCGCCCGGCTCGCCCGATGAAGACGGCGACCGCTATATCGAAATCTGGAACAACGTGTTCATGCAGTTCAACCGCGACGAGTCGGGCACGATGCATCCGCTACCCAAGCCGTCGGTCGACACCGGCATGGGGCTGGAGCGCATTTCGGCGGTGATGCAGCACGTGCATTCCAACTACGAGATCGATCTGTTCCAGGCGTTGATTGCCGCCGCCGCACGCGAAACGCAGACAGGTGATCTGGCCAACAACTCGCTCAAGGTCATCGCCGACCACATCCGCGCCTGCTCGTTTTTGATCGTCGACGGCATCATCCCCGGCAACGAAGGTCGCGGCTATGTGCTGCGCCGCATCATTCGTCGCGCGATTCGCCATGGCTACAAGCTCGGTGTGCGCGCGGCCTTCTTCAACCGCATCGTGCCCGATCTGGTGGCCGCTATGGGCGAGGCCTATCCCGAGCTGGTGTCGGCGCATACCCGCGTCATGGACATTCTGCGGCAGGAAGAAGAGCGCTTTTTCGAGACCATCGAGCACGGCATGGGCATTCTCGATACCGCGCTCAAAGCGCTGCCTGCTGGCAGCTCGTTCGATGGCGAACTCGCGTTCAAGCTGCATGACACCTACGGCTTTCCGCTCGATCTCACCGCCGACATCTGTCGCGAAGCCAACGTCAACGTCGACACGGCGGCGTTCGACGCCGCCATGCAACGGCAAAAGGATCAGGCTCGCGCCGCCGGCAAGTTCAAGCTCGGCGCCGGGCTGGACTATTCCGGTGCCGCGACCATGTTCCACGGTTACGACACGCTGACCCACGACGCCACCGTGCTTGCGCTGTACCAGAACGGCAGCGCGGTCAACGAATTGTGTGAAGGCGATCTCGGCGTGGTGGTGCTCGACCACACCCCGTTCTACGCCGAATCCGGTGGCCAGGCCGGCGACCGCGGCGTGATGCAGGGCGCCAATGGCGTATTCGAGGTAGAAGACACGCTGAAGATTCAGGCGCAGGTATTCGGCCACCACGGCGTGGTGAAGACCGGCTCGCTGGTAGTTGGTGATGTGCTGCTGGCACGCGTTGACGAGGTAGTACGCGCCCGCACCATGCGCAATCACTCGGTCACCCACCTGATGCACAAGGCCTTGCGCGACGTGCTGGGCGAGCACGTGCAGCAGAAAGGCTCGCTGGTCGACAGCGACAAAACCCGCTTCGATTTCGTGCAGCCGAGCCCGATCACCGACGCCCAGATTCGCGAGGTGGAAAAACGGGTCAACGCAGAGATCCTGACCAACAGCGCCACGCAGTCCCGGGTGATGGGCATCGAGGACGCGCAGAAAACCGGCGCCATGATGCTGTTCGGCGAAAAGTACGGCGACGAGGTGCGGGTGCTCGATATCGGCAACTCGCGCGAGTTGTGTGGCGGCACCCACGTGTTGCGCACAGGCGATATCGGCCTGTTCAAGATCACGAGCGAATCCGGGGTCGCCGCCGGAATACGGCGAATCGAGGCGATAACCGGCGACAATGCGCTGAACTACGTGCAGACGCGCGAACAGGAAATGAAGCAGGCTGCCGCGGCCCTGAAGGCACAGCCGGCCGAACTTTCGTCCAAGCTCGCTCAGGTGCTGGACAATGTACGCGCACTGGAAAAGGAACTCGACCGCCTCAAATCCAGGTTGGCGGCCAGCGCTGGCGACGAACTGGTGCAGCAGGCTGTCGACATCGCCGGTGTGCGCGTGCTGTCGGCCCGGCTCGACGGCGTGGATGCCAAGGCCCTGCGCGAAACCGCCGACAAGCTGCGCGACAAGCTGAAGTCCTGCGCGCTGGTGCTGGGAACGGTAGCGGACGGCAAGGTCAGCCTGATTGCCGCCGTGACGGCGGATGTCACCGGCAAGATCAAGGCAGGAGAACTGGTCAACTTTGTGGCCACTCAGGTGGGCGGCAAAGGCGGCGGCAAGCCGGACCTGGCGATGGCGGGCGGCAGCGAGCCGGAAAATTTGACCGCCGCCCTCGCATCGGTGGCGGATTGGATCAAAACCAAGCTGGCTTGATGATCTGGTACAGATTTTGCTCAATCATCCGTATAGTGTTCGATGACACTTTCCAACCATTTTAATGACATGAATTGACACCATGAGCTCACTGGCCGACAAATTTGCATCAGGAATCGCGCGCTTTCTGCCCTCAGACAAGCAGAGCGATGGCCCCCTTGCCAATGTCAAGGCGGCCACACGCTGGCTGGACAATTTGCCGAATGGTGATGTGTCGAAATGCCAGCAAGCCATTTTTGGCGAACTCAAACGGTTCAACGATGCGTCTGCGCCATTTACGCAGGATCGCCTGGCCGTTCTCATGCTGCTGGATGAAAGATCGCGCGACCAGCAGGACACCCTGATCAACCAGTATCTGCGCAACCCGCGCATGTCGCGCCTGGTCGAAAGCCAGCTCTGGCATGCCGTATATGGCCTGCATTGGGAGATTGCCCGCGGTTACCACACGGCCGTACAGCACCTTGCGCATAACAACCTCGGCAAGGGGCATGAATTCACCCTTGTCACCCTGAGGGCGTTAAGCTGTTTTGGGGAACTGCTCAAATGGCGCGCCATTCGCTATCTGCCGGCAGGCGAGAAACTGTGGCAGCGGCTTCACGACATCTATCGAATTGCCGAAAACAATGGCTTTCAGCGGTTTGCTCTGCGGGCATATGCCGACGACGTGGCCGAATCCACTTGCGAAACCATTTATCTGCATGTTTTGATGCTGAATCTGGCCAACTCCGGCACGCTCTACCCCAAACAGCTCGACCTGGTAGACACCTGGCTGAACGACTGGCACGGGCTGTTTCAACTTGATACGACTTTGAACACCGACGTCCACAATTTTGTGGTCGACCTGTCGGCTGACTACGGACCTCGCCGCATCCGCAAACCCGACGACGACAAGCCGATGCGCTTTTGGGGAACGGCTGAACTGATCCTCGAGTTGAACCGTCTCCACACGGCCCTGCAAAAAGGCAGCACGCCCACGCAACTCGGTCTGGGCGAGACGGCCCGCACAGCAGAAAGCCTCGAACTGCTGGATCACGTGCGTCACCAGTGGTCTTCGCTGGACGCACGCGAACAGCGGCGCGCGCCACGTGCAACCATCAAACGGCTGGTTGATGTCGCACACGGCCTTGAGGCCATCGTCAACCAGATCAAGTTCAACCAGAGCAATCACACGGACGCATCCCTCAACACATCGCCCTATGGCTCAGGCCTCAATTACAGCGAGACCGAGGATGTCCAGGTGTATGGGTTCATCACCGACCGAACTCGCGAACGGGTCTCGCACATGCACGCGCCGACCCTGCCGAAATCGCCCGACGTCGAAAGCTGGGTCATGCACGACGAAAGCGAATACGGCTATGGCGCCATTGTCGAGTCGCGTGACAAGGACTGGCTGCGCGTAGGCGCCCTGATTGGCATCAAGCTGCAAGGCGCCAACGAATGGAAGATCGGCATCGTGCGGCGCCTGTCCCGTGCCAATGGCGACACCAGCTCGGTTGGGATTGAAACCCTGACCGAAATCCCTGCATTGGCCATGTTGTACGACACCACCGCCCCCACCCCGGGTTATACCGTCTCGGGAATCGACAACAGTGGCGCCACGCTACCGCATGCCAGCCTGTGGCTGGCGGGCAGTTCCGGCATCGACAGCGTGGTCATTGATCCGGCGCACTTCATCCCCGGCAAAATCTGTCAAATCAAGGGCTCCGAAGAACGCAAGCTCATCGCGCTGGGCGCGCCGATCGAGCACAGCAAGGGCTGGATTCGGGTGGTCGCCGAACCGGTAAACAGCTGACGCCCCTCAAGCTGCAGCATTTTCTGCCGCAAACCTCTGTTATAACTGCCAATCCGGTTTAACTTTGACCGGGTCTCTGGCACAATCGCCGAGAATTCGACACGCGCACAAAAATCATGCCCTGCCTCGATGCAGACGCGTTTTCGGCATTAATACCCCTGAGGGGTACCACTCGATCCGGAGAACATGTGGCCCACACCCATAAACCAAGCTTGCTGATCGTCGATGATGACCCGCTGATTTCCGACACGCTCACCTATGTGTTGAGCAAGGACTTCGAGATTTCGGCTGCCGAGTCGCGTGCCCAGGTGAAGAGCCTGCTGATGCAGCTGGATGAGCCGCCGCAGCTGGCGCTGGTGGATCTGGGTTTGCCGCCCCATCCGCATAAGCCCGACGAGGGCTTTGCCCTGATCGCCGACCTGCTGGGGATTTCGCCCAGCATCAAGATACTGGTTCTCTCGGGCCAGAGCGACGAGGCCAATGCGCGTCACGCCCGCGCATTGGGGGCGATCGATTTTGTCGCCAAACCCTGTGAACCTGAACGGCTCAAATCCCTGCTGTTCAATGCCTTGCTGGTTCAGGACGCCGAGCGCAGTGCCGACAAGGCGCCGGCTCCGGCCAAGGACTCCGGCATCGTCGGCGAAAGCCCGGCCATGGACAAACTGCGCGAGCAGATCAAGCAGTACGCTGCGGCACCGTTCCCGGTGCTGATCGAGGGTGAATCCGGCAGCGGCAAGGAACGCGTCGCGTCCAGCCTGCACCATTTGTCCACGCGCGCATCCAAACCCTATCTGGCGCTCAACTGCGCAGCCATTTCGCCCACGCTGGTCGAGCCCACCCTGTTCGGCTACGCCAAGGGCGCCTTCACCGGCGCCACCACCGCGCGCGCCGGTTATTTCGAAGAAGCCGAAAATGGCACGCTGTTCCTCGATGAGATCGGCGAACTCCCGCTCGAATTGCAGGCCAAGCTGTTGCGCGTGCTGGAAAACGGCGAATACCAACGCGTCGGCGAAACCCAGCCGCGCTTTTCCAACGCCCGCGTGGTCACGGCCACCAACCGCGACCTGCGTGCCGAAATCAAGGCCGGACGCTTCCGCGCCGACCTCTATCACCGGTTGTCGGTGTTTTCCATCGCGGTGCCGCCGTTGCGTGAAATGGGCCAGGACAAACTGACCCTGCTCAACCACTTCCGCGACTTTTACGCGCAGGAGGCCAAGAGCCCGACCTTCACGCTCGACACGCGTGCGTTGCAGATGTGGGAGGACTACCACTTCCCCGGCAACGTGCGCGAACTGCGCAACATCGCCATCCGCCTGACCACCAAGTATCCCGGCATGACGGTCAACGCCCAGCAACTGGAAGACGAACTCGATACCGACCAGGCCTATCCGCAGGAAATTCCGCTCGCCAACGACGGCAAGGCGCTGATCGAACTGGCGCGCAAGCAGCTGCAGACGGTGGCCAACTTCAACCTGGACGTCAACCTGCGCCAGTGGGAAAAAGCCTACGTCGAGGCCGCACTCAACATGACCCACGGCAACCTGTCGCAGGCCGCCAAGCTGCTCGGCATCAATCGCACCACGCTCTATAGCCGGATGCAGACGTACGGCACCGAATAAGCCCACGTGTATCTTGATTATTTCGGTTTAAAGGAAGCACCCTTTCGCATCACGCCGAATACCGAGTACTGGTATGCCGGCGGCCAGCGAGGCGAAATGCTCGCCGCATTGCTCTACGCCATCGGTCAGGGCGAAGGCATCATCAAGGTCGTGGGCGAAGTCGGCAGCGGCAAAACCATGCTGTGCCGCAAGCTGGTTGCCCAACTCCCCGAAAGTGTCGACAGCGTTTATCTTGGCAACCCGACCCTGTCGCCCGACGACATGCTGGCGGCGATTCTGGCCGATCTGGGCATCGACATGCCCGAATACAGCCGGCAGGCGCGCCTGGCCCAACTGAACACCAGCCTGCTGGCGCGCCATGAATCAGGACGACGCGTGGTGGTGTTTGTCGAGGAAGCCCAGGGCATCGCGCTCGATCATCTGGAATTCCTGCGGCTGCTGACCAACCTCGAGACTGCAACCGACAAGCTGCTGCAGATCGTGATGTTCGGCCAGCCCGAACTCGATGTGCATCTGGCCGACCCCAGCATCCGCCAGCTCAAGGATCGCATCACGCTGAGCCTGAACCTGTCGCCGCTGACGGAAGCCGAAGTATCGGATTACCTGCGATCGCGACTCACGGTGGCGGGCTATCGCGGTCCCGATTTATTTTCCCCGGCACTGATCGCACGCATGTCGCAGCTCTCCGGTGGACTCTCACGCCGCATCAACGTGCTGGCCGACAAAACCCTGCTGGCAGCCTACGCCGGGCAAACCCATACACTCACGCTGGCGCATCTGGACGCCGCCGCGGGCGATGCCGACATGCAGCCCCCCCCGCGTGCCCCGCGCCCGGCCCGGCCACGCTGGGTGTGGTTGAGTGCCGGACTCGCGGCAGCTCTCGGCCTGCTGGCATTTGTCGCCTGGAAAGCCCTGCCCCTCACGGCCTCCCCCGTTACAGCCACGGCACCCGCACCCCTGGCAACCCGCCCCGCCCCGGCTCATGCCCCGGAATCGGCTACGCTCGCCCATGTGCCAATCGCAAACATGACCGAACTGGCCCGGCAAACCCAGCACTGGCTGATCGTCGCTGCGCCCGATACCCATGTCATTCAGCTGGCATCGGCTAAAGAAGCGGCTCAGGCGGCCGTTCTATGGGAGGGTTTGGGTGCGACGGCACCCAAACCGCTACGGGTATTACACGGTCTGAGCCGGGGGATGCCTGCCTGGATGATTCTGGCGGGCGAATATCCAGACCGTGACGCGGCCATGGCGGCGCTGCGCGCACTGCCCGCCGCAGCGGCTGACACACCGTTTCTGCGCACGGTCGGAAAAATGCGCAGCGTAGTCTTGCCCACGGGAAAATGATGAACGCTGTGTTGAAACGCTTCGTATTGACAGGCCCGCTACTGGCCAGCCTATTGCTGACCGGTGGCTGTGTGCCCCCGCAGGCGTTCGACACTTCGCCCGGCCACATCACTCGCCCCACCGAAACGACCGAACAGACTGCGCCCCCGCCTGCCCCGGTCCGGGCCGCCCCCGACCTGGCCCCCCCCAGCCCGAGTGCCCCCGTGCCGACCTACACCGTGGTGGTCAACGACGTGCCGGTCAAGGACCTGCTGTTTTCCATCGCACGCGATACGCAATACAACATTGATCTGTACCCCGGCATCAGCGGAAATGTCTCGCTCAATGCGGTGCAGGAGCCCCTGCCCGCCATCCTCGACCGCATCGCACGGCAGGCCAATCTGCGCTATGAAATGAATGGCCGCACCGTGGCCATCATGCCCGACACGCCCTACGTCAAAACCTATACCGTCAATTATGTGAACGTCTCTCGCAACACCACCTCCAGCGTGGGCGTGGCGGCGCAGATCGCCAGCACCGGTGGAAGTGTCGGCGCGTCGGGCAGCGGCTCGACGGGAACAGGCAACTCCTCCACCACCACGGTTGCCAGCCAGTCGAACAATGACCTGTGGACCGTGCTCGCCGACAACATCCGTATCATTCTCGCCGGCACCCGCGCCGTCACACAAAGCAATGAACAACGTGCTGCTCAACTCGACGCTGAAAAAACGGCACGTGCCGAACGCGTGTCGCAAGCCGAAGCCGCCAGTAAGGCAGGGGCCGGTGCGGCCAACCTGTTCACTGCCGCATTTGCCAACCAACCCATTGGGGATGGCAAATATGATGTGGCGGTCAACCCGGTGGCGGGATCCGTCACCGTGCTGGGCACGGCCAAGCAGCAGGAACTGGTTCAGCAGTATCTCGACCGCGTGATGCAGTCCGCGCAGCGCCAGGTCCTGATCGAAGCGACGATTGTCGAGGTCACGCTCAAGGACCAATACCGGGCCGGGATCGACTGGTCGAAAGCGCTGCAAAGCGTTGCTTCTTCTGGCTGGAAAATCAACGCCCTGGGCGGCGGCACCAACGCGCTCGCCGGGACCCTGACGCCTTTCGTCCAGGCCACCTACACCAATACCGGAAGCAACGGCTTCTCGGCTGCGATCGACCTGCTGGAGTCTTACGGTAAAACCAAGGTGTTATCCAGCCCCAAACTGATGGCACTCAACAACCAGACCGCGCTGCTCAAAGTCGTCAACAATCTGGTTTATTTCACGGTCAAGGCTGACACCACCACCACCGCCAATGTCGGCACGACGACCACCTACACCACCACGCCGCAGACGGTTCCGGTCGGCGTGGTGATGTCGGTGCTGCCGCAGATCAATGAAAACGGCATGGTGTCGTTGACCGTTCGCCCGACCATTTCACGCCAGGTCGGCACCGTGGAAGACCCCAATCCCAATCTCAAAACCGCAGGCGTCAGCAATGTCGTTCCGGTCATCGAGGTGCGCGAAATGGAATCGCTGTTGCAAGTGCGCAGCGGCCAGACCGTCATCCTCGGCGGCCTGATCCAGGACGACAGCAACAATGCGCGCGATGGCATTCCGGGCTTGTCTCGCCCCGAGGGTATTGGCGCCGTGTTCGGTCAGCATGAACGCATCAACAACCAGACCGAGCTGGTGATTTTTCTGCGGCCTACCGTGGTGACCAACCCCTCACTGGAAAGCGATGAACTGCGCCAGTTCCAGCGCCTGCTGCCCAGTGCACGGAGCGCGCCATGACCCAGACAGGCGTCCGGAGAGCCTCTTGAGCCTGCTGCTCAAAGCGCTGAAGCAGGCCGAAGCCGCCAACGGAAGCAAGCCTGGCGCGGGCAAGCCCAACCCGGCCAAGCGGATCGAAGGCAGCCTGGATCTGGAGCCGCTGGCCACCCCGGAAAACCCGGAGGAACCTGAATGGGTCGAGCCGCCGGGCATGGTATTTGGCAACGGTGGACTGCCTCCGGTGCAGTCGCCGGCCCGGCCAGCATTCCGCTGGCCGCAACTCTCGCTGGTGCCGCTGACGGCTCTGCTCGCCGCGCTAATTGCGCTGGCTTATGGGGTCTATCTTTACTTTTCCCTGCAGCCGTCCGCTGTTGCGCCCATCCCAACCGCAAGGGTCACGGCGCCCGTCGCCACGCCAGCCTTGCCCATCCAGACTGCCGCGATTGCGCCCGCGTACGGGGAAGCAGCCGAACCCGTGGTTGCGATGCTGCCCGCCCTGCCCATGCAGCAACCCGAACTGCCTCGTGCAACGCCCGACACCGCCACGCCGGCCACGCCCACCTTGAGCGTCCCTTCCCCGGATGCAGCCGAATCCAGGCGCGTCATGCCCTCCGTCCCGACCGCATTCCCCCAGTTCCAGCCTGATCCGGAATCGGCTGTGCTCAGTCAGGCATACGCGGCCTATCAGCGCGGCGCGCTGGCCGACGCGCAACGGTTGTACACGCAGGCCGCCGCACGCGTACGCAGCGTGGATGCCTTGCTGGGACTGGCCGCAATCGCAAGCGTGCAGAACCGCGAAGCGGACGCGCAACGCCTGTATCGCGAGGTGCTCAACCTTGACCCGCGCAATGCCGCTGCCCAAAGTGCCTTGCTCGACCTGCTCGGCAATACCGATAACCAGGCCACCGAAAGCCGCCTGAAGACGCTGATCGAGCGCAGCCCCAGCCCGTCGCTCTATCAAACGCTCGGCAACCTCTATGCCGACCAGGGGCGCTGGAGCGATGCCCAGTCCGCCTATTTCGAGGCCTAT
>CAJDTZ010000074.1_pt1 | contig 12145 bp, 11 predicted proteins | sample 7390551 | NCBI WGS metagenome assembly CAJDTZ01 (sample SAMEA7055662, study PRJEB34461) | soil metagenome | biome: terrestrial ecosystem; feature: Peninsula; material: soil | place: Antarctica | collected 2016 | reverse complement strand
CACGATGAAGCCGATCAGCACCAGCATCAACAGGCTGTTGAACAGTGCCGCCATGACTTCGGCGCGCACCAGGCCATAGGAATGAAGCGTGCTCGGCGGACGGCGCGCCAGCCAGGCCGCGCCAGCGGCCAGACCCAGCGCGGAACTGTCGGTCAGCATGTGGGCGGCGTCGGACATCAGGGCAAGCGAGCCCGACCACCAGCCTGCCACGGCTTCGATGCCGGAAAATGACAGCGTCAGCAGCAGGGCGATGACGAGGGTGACGCCCTGTCCGGTGTGATGGTGGTGGCCATGATCATGGCCGTGATCGTCGTGATCGGCGTGATCGTCGTGATCGGGGTTAAGAGCGGGCACAGTAATCGGTCGGGTCTATCTGCAGATTGAGGTCGGCGGAATCCTGCCCGAGGCCGGCGATGTGGTGCAGCGCGTTGGCATAGCGTGCCGTTTCGCGCAGCTGGGTCATGGCGAGCGGATGCGGCTGGCCATGCATGCGTGCCAGCCGCGCGCGGGCGGGTGCGGGCCAGTCCACTTTCAGGTTGGCCAGCACTTCGTCGGCGAGATCGGGCCGGTTGCAGACCAGCGCCATGTCGCAGCCGGCCTCGATCGCCGCGGTTACACGCCCGACCACGCCGCCGGCCACGCTGGCAGCTTCCATGCACAGGTCATCGCTGAAGATGGTGCCGTCGAACTGCAATTGCTGGCGCAGCAGTTTTTGCAGCCATCGCTTCGAGAATCCGGCGGGCTGCGTATCGACCTGCGGGTAAATGACGTGCGCCGGCATGATGGCGGCCAACCCGGCCTCGATCATCAGCCGGAACGGCTCCAGGTCGGCGAGTGCGATGTCGGCCAAGGTGCGCTCGTCCCGGGGAATGGCGACGTGTGAATCGGCCACGACGAAGCCATGCCCGGGAAAATGCTTGCCGCAGGCGGCCATGCCGGCGTCCTTCATGCCCAGCATGACGGCCTGACCCAGTTGAAATACGGCCCGCGGATCGGCGTGAAAGGCACGGTCGCCGATGACCGAGGAGGCGCCGTAATCGAGGTCGAGCACGGGTGCGAAGCTGAAGTCGATACCGTGCGCGCGCAGTTCGCTTGCCAGCACATAGCCGGTTTCGCGCGCCAGTTCGCGCGCGCGTTGCGGATGCTCGTTCCAGATTTCGCCCAGCGCACGCATCGGCGGCAGCCGGGTAAAGCCTTCGCGAAAGCGTTGCACTCGGCCACCCTCGTGGTCGACGCCGATCAGCAGCGGTGCCGGCTTGAGCGCGTGGATGGCCGTGGTCAATGCGTCCAGCTGCGCCGGATCGCGGTAATTGCGCTTGAACAGGATCACGCCCCCAACCAGTGGGTGCGACAGGCGGCGGCGGTCGTCGTCGGTGAGTTCGGTGCCTGCCACATCGAGCATCAGGGGACCAAGCGTCATGTGCGTTCCGTTATCAAGTGAGCCATCACGATGGGGACTCCGCAGAAGGATGCAGGGGGCCGGATTGCTCCAGCACGACAAATGCCAGCACCAGGTCACCTTCGTCCGACAGCGAAACATGATGCGCGGTGATGCCGCGCGCCGCCAGCCAGGCAGCAAGTTCGGGGGCACATTCGATCAGCGGTTTGCCGTGGGCATCACGCAGCACGGCAATATTGCGCAGCGTGACCGGTGCGCGCAGCCCGGTGCCCGTCGCCTTGGAAAAGGCCTCCTTGGCGGCAAAGCATTTGGCCAGGAAGCGTGCCGGGTCGCGGCTGGCGTAGTAGCCGGCATGCTCGGCCGGGGCCAGCATGCGGTCTGCATAGTGTTCGCCAAAGCGGGTGAGGCCGCTGCGTATGCGGCCGGCGTCCAGCAGGTCGGTGCCAATGCCGTGGATCACAGGGAAACCTTCACCGGCAGGCCTGCCGCCCGGATTCGATCGGCAAAGTCATCCAGCCATTCGGCCGGCAAGGCCGACAGGTGGCTGGCCTGCGGCTGCATCGACGGCCGCGCCAGGCCGTACAGCAACACCCCCTGCACCGGAATGTGCTGCGCGCGGATGCGTTTCACCGCGTCCAGATACGCGCGTTGCTCGGATTCGGATGGCGGCGCGCCATCCAGCGCAAGAACACAGGTCTGCAACCAGGTTGGGCACATCGAGGCCGCGATGGCCAGCCGCTCGAATTGCTTGTCCGCAGACATGCGCGTCTGGTTGATTGCGCGCATGCCGCTGGCAGTGGCGCTGTCGAACTTGAACCAGACTTCGCCGTTCAGGGTCGCCATCGTCCGCAGACCTTCCTGCACGCGCGGCCGATCGGCCAGGCTGCCGTTGGTGATCAGCACCAGCTTGATCGCCTGGCTGTTGGGGTTGTTTGCAGGGCCCGTCAGGTCGAAATCCGCCATTACGCGGCCGATCAGTTCGATGACCTTAGGGAAAGCCTTGGCGCTGGTCGGCTCGCCGTTGCCGGACAGCGCAATGTCGTTCAGCCGCCGTACGGCCTCGGGCACCCGCGTTTGCATGAAATCGCCATGGAGGATATCGGTCAGCATCGCGCGCAGTTCGGATTCGACTTGCGCCAGATCGATGTCGGGCGCCGCGCCGCGTGTCAGATTGGGCACCTGGCAATACACGCACGCCCAGTTGCAGGCGTTGTTGGGGTTGAGGTTGACACCCACCGATACCCCGCCCGCGCGGCGCGAGACCACGGGGTAGACGTAGGTCATCCCCGCGGTATCGCGGTTATGGTTGCTGGGGGTGAGAGGAGCGCTCAGTGCCATCCGGGGATTTTCTCATCAAGTGCGGCTGACACAACAAAAAAACGCCCTGCTGGGCGTTTGGATTGTTGCGGGCGGAGGCGGTGAGTGACCTGCCCGGTCCACCCGAATTTGGTTTTAGCTGTACGGGCTGCGTCCGCACCGCTGAAACAGGCATTCTGGCGGAGGCGGTGAGTGGCTCGCTCGGTCCACCCGAATCTGGTTTTAGCAGTACGGGCTGCGCCCGCACCGCTGAAACAGGCATTCTGGCGGAGGCGGTGAGATTCGAACTCACGGTAGGCTCACACCTACGCCGGTTTTCAAGACCGGTGCCTTAAACCGCTCGGCCACACCTCCACGGCGCGCATTGTAACGGGTTCGTTCCGTTTTGTGCGGGTGAAAATGCTGTGTGGGCAGGACCTGAATATCCAAAAAACCAATGCATTGGCGAGGTTTCTACGAACAGGCGGGATTGGCATAAATGCTGCTCATAACTGTATATCTGGTATCAACCGACTGCAGCCATGACCGAATTATTCCAAATGTTGAGTGCGATCACCCGCCGCAGAAAAGCTGACGATGGGTCGCCGTTTGCAAGCGTCAAGGCCACCGAAAAGTGGTTGAAGAACTTGTCGGCCAATTCGGACTACGACGCCCATCATGCATTGGTCGAAGGGCTGGAGCGTTTCAATGCTGATCATGGCGCGGCCACGCTCAGCCGCATGAAATCGCTGTTGAAGATGGAAGAGGTGGGATTGGCGCTGCAACAGCGTATTGTTGATCAGTATGTGCGCAATCAGGTTACGTTCCGCCTGGCACGCAAGGCCTTGTGGCGGGAATCTTCGGTGTTCTGGTCAATGCTGGCGGAAGCCTGGCTGGTAATGTTGAAACAGTCCTATCGCAGCGAGGCGAGCGCAGCGCTCAAGCCCTTTACTGCTGACATTGCCACCCGCGCCATGCGCTACGCTGCGCTGACCATGCGCTGGAATTATCACCAGGCACGTAGCCCCGTCGGATCTGCCTGGCGGCGGGTGCACAAGATTTATCGTCTGATCGAGCGAGATGGTCTGGCCACCCAGACGGTGCTGATCAATGAAAAACCTACCCATTGCGCACGCGAATACACGCTGGCGGTGCTGATGGGGTTGGTGCATCCAGTCGGCTATCGTGCACAGGAAATCGAGTCCATTGCACGGTTTTTCGAGGACTATGAGGCGTTGCCGCTGCCTGTCAGTGTTCCGCAGCGCGAGACGCATACGCACATGGTCGATTTGTCGCTGAGCGAAGGGGCCAGTGTGCTTGACCAGGCCTGGGTGCAAGGCCGGCGCCTGCGTTATTTCGCGCTTGATCCTTTGGTCGAGTATCTGAAAGCCCTGGATCAAAGCACCTCCGAAGAGGGCGAAATTGGGCTGACCCGTCAGGTGGCGAGCCTGATCGAGCGTGGCGGCGTTCGCCGCAATCGTCAGCGCACCCATCGCTTTGGCCGCGTGTGGGTGGCTACCGGGATGGACAGCATTCTGAAGGCCCTGGCACATTCCGACCCGGAGCCGGCCAGGGATCGCCCGCTCCTCGAGCCTTGGATGCTGCGCGACGAGAGCATGGAAGGAATGGGGTTTGCAATGTCCGGTGACCCGGCACTGCCACATGGACGGCTGGTCGCGGTGAGTTGGGATCCTTCGGAAAATGTGTGGCAATTGCTTGCGATTCGCTGGGACCGTGAAGAAGCGGGTCAGCATCTGGTGGGCACGCGCCGCCTGTCACGTCATCCCAAGCGGGTAAAAATCTACTTTGAAGCGGATGAGGCCGATGTGCCGCAGGCAGAAACCTGGGCCGTATTCCTGCCCCTGATTCACACCGAGCAGGGTGTCAGCAATCTGCTGATTCCGCGCACGCATTACCGCCTGGGCGCCACGCTGATGCTGCGCGAAGGGGACCTGGTTTACCGTTTGCGGCTGGGCGAGGTGCTGGAAACCCATGAAGGCTGGTTGCGGGTCGCCATGGATGTCGTGGGACGCGAACAGTTTGCCGCTGCTGCCTGATGGCTGCTTGATTTAGCGGGTGCGGATGTCACCAAAATGGAATTCGAATGCGCCTGCGCGGCGGTCGTTGAAGTATTGCTCGAGCGTGGCGCGCACGGTACGGAACGCAATTTCGTCCCAGGGAATGTCGGCTTCGGTAAATAGCCGGGTTTCAAGCGACTCGATACCGGGCTGAAAATCCAGATCGAGCATCCGCGCACGGAACATCAGATACACCTGATTGATGTGCGGCAGGTTGTACAGGGTATAGAGCGCGCCCATTTCGATGCGCGCACCGGCTTCTTCCCAGGTTTCACGCGCCGCGCCTTCCTGTGTGGTTTCGCCGTTTTCCATGAAGCCTGCGGGTAATGTCCACAATCCGTATCTGGGTTCGATGGCGCGACGGCATAACAGGACTTTGTCTTCCCATTCCGGAATGCAGCCCACGACCATTTTCGGATTCAGATAGTGGATGGTGCCGCAGTCGGCGCACACATGCCGTGGCATGCTGTCGCCTTCGGGTACACGCAATACCACGGCGCTGCCACATTCGCTGCAAAAATTCATGGTGCATCCAGTCAGTCGGTTTCAATGCATCGATTCCACACGTACTTGTGTGTGTAGTGGATCGGCGTCCTTTGGGGCACGGTAGCAAAATCTCCCCACCTTGATCAAGGACGAAGCTTGGACCCAGCTTCGCGAGCGATTATCATTTGGGCTCATCCAATGTTGTATCGATCGTCATGCGTCCCTCCCATATAGAAACCATACTCGACCGCGAATTTGACAGTGCTGGCGACGGCCACCACACGCCCGTCATGCTGTGGGGGCCACCCGGTGTGGGCAAATCCCAGATCGTGGCCAAAATTGCCCAGCGGCACGGCGTGCCGCTGATCGACATTCGCCTGTCGCAAATGGAACCGACCGACCTGCGTGGCATTCCCTTTCGCAACGGCCAACTGGTCGAGTGGTCGATCCCCGCCGTGTTGCCGGATGCCGAGCGTCACGGCCTGGCCGGCATCCTGTTCCTGGATGAAATCACTTCGGCCCCACCTACCGTATCGGCGGCTGCCTATCAGCTGATTCTCGACCGACGCCTGGGCGAATACCAGGTGCCCGACGGCTGGGTGATCTTTGCCGCCGGCAACCGTCAGGGCGACCGCGGCGTGACCTATGCCATGCCGGCACCGCTGGCCAACCGCTTCACCCACTATGAAGTCGAAGTCAATCTGGATGACTGGGTGGACTGGGCCCACGCCGAGGGCATCGATCCGCGCGTCATCGCCTTCCTGCGCTTTCGCCCCGACCTGCTGTTCAGCTTTGATCCGGCGCACACACCGATTGCCTTTCCCAGCCCGCGTTCGTGGGAGTATGCCCATCGCGCGCTGCAGAAATTCGACAAGAGCGATTTACTGGCCGATTCGCTGATGGCCTGCGTGGGCCAATCGGCCGGACTGGAGCTCAAGACCTTTGTCGACAACATGGCGCAGATGCCGGATCTCGACGCCATCATCAATGGTGCCGACGCCGACGTGCCCGACGGTATCGATTTGCAGTACGGCGTGGCGGCGGCACTGGTGCGCAAGGCATTGCAGGCTGCCGACAGCGGCGACGCCGTCGCGGTGTACGGCAACATCCTCAAATACGCGCAGCGTTTTCCGCAGCGCGAAATGGGCGTGATGCTGGTATCCGACCTGCACCGCGCCGTGGGACGCCCGCTGTTTGCCGTGCCGGCGTTCGCCGAATGGGCCAACAGCATTACTGACCTGGTTCTCTACGAACATTAATGCGGGCAACTTCTCATGGCTGAGCAGCCCGACGCCGCCCTGCAACCGATCCTGACCAAGCTCGCTGCCGCGCGCACCCGCCTCATCATGGAGCGTCCGTTTCTGGGTGCGCTGGTGATGCATCTGCCGCTGAAAGTGGGCGGCGACTGGTGCACCACCACCGGCACTGACGCGCAGGCGTTCTATTTCAATCCCCGGTTCGTCGACAACCTGTCGCTGGCGCAGACGCAATTCATCCTCGCGCACGAAGCGCTGCACTGTGCCATGGGTCATCCGCACCGCCGCAACCACCGCGTCAAGCGGCGCTGGGACGTGGCCTGCGACCATGCCGTCAACCTGATGCTGATCGAGGAAGGCCTGAAGCCACCGCTGCACGGCATCCTTGCCGACCAGAATTTCATGACGCTGTCGGCGGAAGAAATCTATCCGCTGATTCCCGAGGACACGCCGGAAGAGTCGTTCGACCAGCACCTGTTCGATAACGACAACGAAACCAGCGCCAGCCCTGACGAAAACGAGCGCCAGGACGATCCCGAAGGAGGCGAATCGGGCGGGCAGGGCAAGGAAGGCCAGAGCGAGGCCGAAGAACAGCAGGGCAGCGGCAGCCAGGCTTCGCAAAAGCCCAACGAGCTGTCGCCCAGCGAGCGCGAGGAACTCTCCGAGCAGTGGAAGAATCGCCTCGCCGCCGCCGCCCAGGCCGCGCGCCAGGCCGGCAAGCTGTCGCAATCGATGATGCGCTGGGTCGATGGCCTGCTGGCACCGAGCCTGCCGTGGCGCGCGTTGCTGGCGCGTTTCTTTGCGATCAACCAGCGCGACGATTATTCATGGCGTCGGCCGTCGCGCCGCGAGGGCGACGCGCTGTTGCCGCGACTGTCGAGCGAAGGACTGGAAGTGATCGCCGCGATCGACACCAGCGGCTCGATCAGCGACGACGAACTGCGCCAGTTCGTGAGCGAACTCGATGCGCTGAAAGGCCAGGTACGCGCGCGCGTCACGCTGCTGGCGTGTGATAACCATGTGGCCGACCACGCGCCGTGGGAATTCGAGCCGTGGGACACCATGGAACTGCCAACCGATATGGAAGGTGGTGGCGGCACCGATTTCCGGCCGGTGTTCGACTGGGTCGAACATGAAAACCGCAGCCCCAACATCCTGGTGTATTTCACCGATGCCGAGGGCGATTTCCCCAAGCTGCCACCAAACTATCCGGTGGTCTGGCTGATCAAGGGCAAGGGCGTGGTGCCGTGGGGCGAGCGGGTGCAACTCAATTGAGCGCGGCCGACATGCAGCCCAACCGGGTGCGCGGTTTCCTGTTCGAGCAACTCGATATTCGCGGTGCCTGGGTGCAGCTTGGCCCGGCCTGGCGCGACATGATCGCGGGGCGCGACTACGCCGATCCGGCCGTCGAACTGCTGGGTCAACTGGCTGCGGTAACGACGCTGATCACGTCCAACCTCAAGCAGGCCGGGCGGCTGACCTTTCAGATGCGTGGCGACGGCGCGGTATCGCTGCTGATCATGGATTGCGACGAACAGATGCGGCTGCGCGGCATGGCGCGCACGGATTCCGGCGTGTCCGCGGGCAGCCTGCCGAATTTGCTGGGGGCGGGTTCGCTGACCCTGACGCTGGATACCGCCGACATGCGCGAGCCCTACCAGAGCCATGTGCCGCTGCAAGGCGAGACCGTGGCGGCCGTATTCGAGCATTATCTTGCCCAGTCCGAACAGTCGCCTACCCGACTGTGGCTGGTGGCCAACCACGAAACGGCGGCGGGGCTGTTCCTGCAGGCCTTGCCGGGCGCGTCGCTGCGCGATGCCGACGGCTGGAACCGGGTGCAGATCCTGGCCGATACCGTGAAACCGGACGAGTTGCTCGGCCTCGGCGCGATCAAATTGATCGAACGCCTGTTCCCGGAAGAAGACGTGCGCGTGTACGACCCGCGTCAGGTGGTGTATCACTGCCCCTATGATCCGGACAAAATCTATTCCATGCTGCACAGTCTGGGCCAGGCGGAATGCGAAGCCGTCATCGCCGAGCAGGGCGAGATTCGGGTGCACGACGATATCTGCAACCATGAATACGTACTGGACGCGGCGGCGGTGACCGCGCTTTTCGCCCCATCGGGCACCGAATGATCATGAAAGGATGCGCCATGCGGACTGGATGGATAGGACTGGGATTGCTGGCGCTGTCGAGCGGCGCGCTGGCTGAAGGGGAACGCTATCAGGCCTTGCCGCTGGCGGGAGGCGATGGCAGCAAGGGCGGCGGTCGTGCCTTCATACTCGACACGCGTGACGGTCATGTCTGGGTCTGGAGCGAAAACGAGCTGATCACATCGCCCGATGGCCGTCGTCGCTACGGCTCGGGGTTCATCTACCAGGGCAAACTGCGTCCCGGCACCCGGCCCGGCGAGTTGATCGAGCAGAATGCCGACTGATCCTGCCTGATGCTTCGCCTTTTTGCTTAAGCTGCGGGGGCATAGGGCCGCTATGTGATCATCCTTTTGCGCCAATCCTGAGAAATCATGCAGCCTGAGCTCGACACCCCCACCGCGCCCTCACAGCCGGCACGCCAGAAAATTCGCCTGGGCGACCTGCTCGTCGAGCAGAAGGTCATTTCCAGTGCCGATCTTGATATTGCGCTGGCCGCGCAGAAAAAGAGCGGACGCCGACTTGGCCGCGTCATTGTCGATAGCGGGCTGGCCGGCGAAAACGACATTGCCCAAGCGCTGGCGCGGCAACTGTCGATTCAGTTTGTTGACCTGCGGAAATTCAACCCGGACGCGGCCATTCTGCAATTGCTGCCGGAAACCCAGGCGCGCCGTTTCCGGGCTATCCCACTGGCGCGCCGGGACGGCTATATCGTGGTCGGCATGGCGGATCCCACCGATCTGTTTGCCTACGATGAAGTGGCCCGGCTGATTGCGGCAGATATCCAGCTTGCCGTAGTGGCCGAGGGCGATCTGCTGGCGGCCATTGACCGCATCTACCGGCGCACTGACGACATTCATGGCCTGACCGAGGAACTCGCGCGCGACATGGGCGACAGCGAGGCCAGCATCATCGGCCTGGAAGCGTTGGGCGAAGGGCAGGCCGATGCGCCGGTGGTGCGTCTGCTGCAAACCCTGTTCGAAGACGCGCTGCAGGTGAATGCGTCCGATGTGCACATCGAGCCACAGGAAAAGCAGTTGTCCATACGCTTCCGGATTGACGGCTTGTTGCACCCGCAGACGCAGGCAGATCTCAAGATTGCGCCGGCACTGGCCTTGCGCCTGAAGATCGTGTCCGGGCTGGATATTTCGGAAAAGCGATTGCCGCAGGATGGCCGTTTCGCGGTCAAGGTGCGTGGCCGCACGGTCGATGTGCGGTTGTCGACCATGCCCACGCAATACGGCGAGTCTGTGGTCATGCGTTTGCTCAGCCAGGGCGACGCCCCGCTTACCCTTGACACCTTGGGTATGCCTCCCGACATGCTCGCGCGTTTTCGCGCCATCCTGCACGCACCCAATGGCCTGGTGCTGGTGACCGGCCCGACCGGCAGCGGCAAAACCACTACCCTCTACGCGGCGCTGGGGGAGCTCAACAACACGGGTACCAAGATCATCACGGTCGAAGACCCGGTGGAATATCGGCTGGCCGGCATCAATCAGGTGCAGGCCAACGACAAGATCGACCTCACCTTTGCCCGGGTGCTGCGCGCCATGCTCCGCCAGGATCCGGACGTGATCCTGGTGGGCGAGATGCGCGACCCGGATACCGCGCAAATCGCACTCCGGGCTGCCATGACGGGCCATCTGGTGTTGTCCACCCTGCATACCAACGATGCGGCATCCACGCCGGTGCGTCTGCTCGACATGGGCGTTCCCGCTTTCATGGTCGCCACTTCAGTGCAGGGCGTGCTGGCGCAACGGCTTCTGCGCAAGGTGTGTAGCCATTGCAAGGCGCCGCATCCGATCACGCCGCAGGAGAAAGTATGGTTGGGTCGGGCGCATGACGATTCCCAGGAACACGGCTTTGTCGCCGGTCAGGGCTGCGAACGGTGTCATGGCACCGGTTATTCAGGTCGGCGCGCGATCCATGAACTGCTCGAAATCAACACCGTTCTGGCCGAAATTCTGGCGCGTAACAATCCCGCCGAGTTTGTGTCTGCTGCGCGGGCGTCGATGGCCGGCCACACCTTGCGCGACCAGGCGCTTGCGCTGGCACGGGCCGGGGTGACGTCGCTGGCCGAGGCCATGCGGGCCAGTGCTCAGGACGAGACTATCTGATGCTGAATTTTGCCTATACTGGCCGCACCCAGGGGGGGGAGAAAACCCAGGGTATCTTCGAGGCCGACAGCGCGGCTGACTGCGCGAGCAGGCTGCTCAAAAGCGGGGTTTTGCCCATTACCATCCAGGAAACCGGGCAGTCGGATCGTCGTGGGACGGCATCGGGTGGGCTGGGTCTGTTCGAGCCCACAGTCAAGGCCTTCGACGTGCAGTTGTTCTCGCGGCAACTGTATACCCTGATGCGTGCCGGCGTGCCTATATTGCGGTCGTTGGCAGGTCTGATCGAATCGACGACCAATGCCGCGTTTGCCCGCGTGATCACGTCGCTGAAAGAGTCGCTCGAGGCCGGACGCGACCTGTCGACTGCCATGCGCCATCATCCCACCGTCTTTTCCCCCTTTTATGTTGCGATGGTGCGGGTCGGCGAGGCAACCGGCCGTCTGGACGAAGTATTTCTGCGCATGTTCGAGCATCTCGAATTCGAGCGCGAAACCCGCGCGCGCATCAAGGAAGCCCTGCGCTACCCGACCTTTGTCATCATCGCCATGGTGGTGGCGGTTACCGTCATCAACGTATTTGTGATCCCGGCTTTTGCCAAGGTCTATGCCGGCCTGGGCGCCGAGTTGCCGCTGATGACCCGGATCCTGATCGAAACCTCGCGTCTGACGCTGGCATATGGCTGGTTTCTGCTGGCGGGGCTTGTGCTGGCGGTGGCCAGCTTTCGCGTGTGGCGCACGACCACTGACGGGCGCCTGATATGGGACCGCTTCAAGCTACGGATTCCGCTCACCGGTTCGATCGTCCAGCGCAGCACGCTGGCCCGTTTTGCGCGCACATTGGCGCTGTCACTTAAAAGCGGTATCCCGGCGGCGCAGGCGCTCACAGTGGTGGCCGAAGTCACCGACAACGCCTGGATCGCCTCGCGCGTCGACCAGATGCGCAATGGCATCGAGCGTGGCGAATCAATTCTGCGCACGGCGCAGACCGCGGGCGTGTTCAACTCGGTTGTGCTGCAGATGATCGCTGTCGGCGAAGAAACAGGCAGCGTCGACGAACTGATGCAGGAAGTCGCCGACATGTACGAGCGCGAGGTGGACTACGAAATCAAGACACTGGCCGCCCGCATCGAGCCGCTGATCATTGTCGCCATGGGTGGCATCGTACTGGTGCTGGCGCTCGGCGTATTCCTGCCGATGTGGGATCTGGCCAGTGTGGCGGTCAAGTAGGTTTTTTTCTGTTTTCCGGGGTGAATTGGTTAAGTTCTTGCTTACTGTGCCGATGAACAATATGTAATGCATCGAAACAGGTGATGCATGCAGGCAGGCATCATCCAAACATCCAGGAGAACGTAATGAATAGC
>CAJDTZ010000042.1_pt1 | contig 12336 bp, 12 predicted proteins | sample 7390551 | NCBI WGS metagenome assembly CAJDTZ01 (sample SAMEA7055662, study PRJEB34461) | soil metagenome | biome: terrestrial ecosystem; feature: Peninsula; material: soil | place: Antarctica | collected 2016 | reverse complement strand
ATGTCGCGCGCTCAAGAAAGTACGCGAGACGATGGGCTTCGGCAACGTGGAAGTGATGATTCCGTTCGTGCGCACGGTGGAAGAATGTGCCGCGGTGGTTGACCTGCTGGCAGCCAACGGCTTGCGACGCGGCGACCATGGCTTGCGCCTGATCATGATGTGCGAGATCCCGTCCAACGTGCTGCTGGCCGATGATTTCCTGCAATACGTCGATGGTTTTTCCATCGGCAGCAACGACCTGACCCAGCTCACGCTGGGCATCGACCGCGACTCCGGGCTGGTGGCAGGCGGTTTCGACGAGCGCAATCCGGCCGTCAAGAAGCTGCTGGCCGAGGCGATAGCCGCCTGCAACCGGCACGGCAAATACATCGGCATCTGCGGCCAGGGCCCGAGCGACCACCCCGATCTGGCCGACTGGCTGGTGGCGCAGAAGATCGGCTCGATCTCGCTCAACCCGGATACGGTGGTGGCCACCTGGCAGCGGCTGACCACCTGACCCCCCCGCACATTAACCGATCGCGCGAATTGGCCAGCCGTTCTCGAAACCTGGTAATCCAGCGCATTGGTCAAGCGGGAGTGTCTGGATTGACCTACTGGATTGACCTATAGGATTCCGATCCGCTATGGGCGGAAGCCCACGTGGGATCGTATGCCTCATCGCTACGTGATGAAAGAATTAGCACCTCTCCTGAGGCTCGCCGACTGGCGGGACGTTCTTCCGTTGCAAAAGACACCCGCGCCAAACCCGAAAGCCGGTGTCGTTGCATTTTTCATTGGCCCGAAAATCCGGAATTGAGGCAAGTCTATGTTTAAAAAGGATAAATCAATGTGGCACGCAACGTGCTTAATACTGCGTGTCACCAAGCGGAGAATAAGTGTGCAGCTTGCCAGTTTGTTTGATCGATTTCATGGCCGGCCAACCGGCATGAGCAGCCCGGTCTTGAAAGAAGTCGATATTCCCGGCTTGGGGTGGGTGCATGTGGTGCACTCGGTCGATTGCCTGGGCACGCTGTGTCCGCGGCCGCAGCTGTTGACGATGAAGGTTCTGGGCGAGGTTGGCTCGGGTGGGGTTATTGAGGTGGTACTCGACAACGCCACCGCAGTCGAGGGGTTTTCCGCGCTGGCGCAGACGCTTGGCTGCGCGCATCTTGGCACGGTTCGCGAGCCCGGCTGTTGGCGGGTTTACCTGCGCAAGGGCGGGTAGCGCGCAAGCGTTTGTAGTGCAAGAGCGTTTCTGGGGATTGTGGTTTTTAGGCGTTGTTGAGGCGGTTGGCTGTGACCATCGGTTTGACTGAGGAGAGTGTGAGTGAATGTAGCATCGACGAGTGTGGTAACTGAAACGCATTGGCATTGGCTGCTTCGCAAAAGTAGCCTGCAGGCTCTGGGGGTCTTCCTGTTTGTGGCTTTTGGCTCCTTGTTTGCCCTGGCTCAGGATACGCGTTTCGTCTATCTGCTGGTTTACGTCTGGTTCGGTCTCGCCTACGGCATGCTGTTGCAGTACGGCCGTTTCTGCATGGCGTCGGCGGCACGCGACCTGTTTGCGGTAAAAGTGCCGCGGATGGCGGTGGGCGTGATGATCGCGGTGGCGTTGTACGCGGTGGTTGCCGCGATCGTTACTTTGAGCGGCTTTAGCACTTTCCATCCCAACGCGATGGGCTGGCATATCGTCATCGGTGCCGCGATATTCGGTTTCGGTATTGTCTTTACCGGCGGTTGCGCCTCGGGTTCGCTGTACAAGGCGGGCGAGGGCAACATGAACTCGATGCTGGTGATCGTCGCCATTTCGTTCTCGCAGGCCATCGTCGTGTCCGCCAGCGGCTGGTGGGATTCGCTGGTGCCGCAATCGTGGATCGCGTCCGCAGCAGCCAAGGACATGCCGGCCGAACTGAGTGTCACCCAGGGCTGGTTTGATATCTTTACCGCCGGCTACATCTGGGACCTGAAAGGCACCACCACCGCCGATGCGCTCGGCCAGAGCGGCGCCGGCGCTATCATCCTGTACAACACCCTGCTGACCGCGATCCTGCCGGTCATCCTGATCCTGGTCGCGCTGTACGTCTTCTATTATCGCAAGGGTTACCTGCGCCGCTCCGGCAAGGCGAGCCCGACGTTCGGCGACGAGCTGGCAGGCATGTGGGCCATGTGCACCTCGTCGAAGAACACCGCGCTGGCCGGCATTGGCCTGGGCATCCTCGCCGGACTGCACATGTACGTGACCGGCGCGCTGCGCGAGCACTACGACATCTTCAACTTCGGCGAACTGCTGGTGGCGATGGGCTACACCAGTGGCCTGTCGATCCAGGACACCGTGTTCGATCCGGGCTACTGGTACATCACCACCCAGGAAGCGCAGTGGGGCGGCTGGATCATGCAGCAGCTCGGCATCAACAGCATGGACAGTATCTTCTTCGGTCTCGACAACGGACTGCCGAACCCGCTGCTGAACGCACCTGGCTTCATGTCGATCGGGATCATTCTCGGCGCCTCGATCATGGCGCTGTCGCGCCGCGAATTCAAATGGAAGCTTCCAACCTGGGAAACCGCATTCTTTGCCATCGTCGGCGGCACCCTGATGGGGATCGGCGCGCGCCTGGCGATGGGCTGCAACATCGGCGCCTTCTTCGCCACCGTAACCAACGGCGACCCCAGCGGCTGGGTTTTCCTGATCGGCATGGTGCTCGGCGCCTATGTCGGGGTGAAGGTCTTCGCTTGGTACATGGACTGGGCCGATGCCCGCAAGGGTTCGGAGTTCGGCCTGTAGGGCTGCCCGGAATGTCAGATACGCATCAGTTATAAAGGAGCAAGGTTATGGCAATGAGTTTCAACAAGATCGCCGATGGCGAATGGGAATTGAATGTGTGCGGCTACGCTTGTCCGCATCCGCAGATGTACACCAAAAAAGCGCTGCAAAAGCTGGAAAGCGGCGACGTGCTGGACCTGGTTTTCGACAATCCCTCATCGGGCGAGTCGATCATGGCAATGTGCGAAGCCGAGGGCAATGACCTGATCGACCGCCAGGAAAAAGGCGGTTCCTACGTCTGGAAAATCAAAAAGGCCTGAGTCATGCAACTGGGTATCGTGATCACCGATGAAATTCATCTGCCGCATGCGACCGGCCTGCTCGACGCAGCGGCCGCGCGCGGCTGGGAAACCCTGAGTTTCCTGACCGACAGCGGCGTCAACCTGCTCGCCGACGCGGGCTTCGTCGAGCGCGCACGCGCCCGGCCGAACAGCGTCACCCTGTGCGAGCACAGCGCCGAGCACTACGCTGCCGGCAGGTTCGACCTGAATGCGCTGGCCGACATTGTCGTCGTCGGCGGGCAATACCAGGATGCCGAACTGGTGCGCAAGTGCGACAAGGTGCTGGTTTTCTGAGGACGGATGATGGCAGATCAAAAACATATTCTGATGGTGGCGGTGCAGAAGCAGGTTGAAGCGCTGCGCATGGCCAGCGGCCTGACCCTGCTCGACGACGCCGTCAGCATTGCCACCTGGGGTGCGCTGCCCGAAAGCGCTGCGGTGGCGGAACAGATGGAAGCGCTGGAATTTGCCGAAGTGCCGGTGGTAAAACTGGCACCCGCCGGCGATGCCATGGCAGTGCTGGCACGGCAGATCCTCGACAACGACGTGGTGTATTGCGTATGAACACGGAAAAACGGGTTGTGCTGGTCAATTCCTCGGCGGCACCGGCGATGCCGGGTCTGGCCGAAGCCCTGCGCGCCGCCGGCGCGCAGGTGCAGGAAATGAAACTGGACGATTTGAAACTGGACGATTACGGCGCATTGCTCGATGCGCTGGAACAGGATTGGATGCCGGTGGTGCTGAAAGCGCCAACCGCCTGAAGAGGTTTTGCCCGCGGCCCTGGTCGCGGTAGAGCTTGAGCGTAACGGGGTAGGCGGATTTTTCCGCAGGCTCCGGAGGGCCGGCTGCTATGGGAGCGTTGCCTTGCCAGCCGGTGAGGATGACGCGGGCGTAAAAATGGACGGAGGATTTTTGATGAATACACGGAAAAACATGGGCTGGCCAGGCTTGGCTGCGTTGTCACTGGTGCTGGGTCTGTACGGCTGCGGCGGCGGGGGCGGCGAGGATACAACCGCCTTGGTGAAGCAGATCCCGGTCAACGCGCCGGCGGCGATCGCCCAGGAGTCGGACGCCAATTACGACAACAACGTCAACGGCCTGATCACCGGCGCGACACTGAAGCTCTGGAAGGATGACTGGCTCGCCAACAGACCTGCCGGGATGACTGGCAAGCTGGTGATCCTGCAGGCGACGGCCGGCCCGGTGGGCGCCGAATACATCAAGCCGAACGGGCTCAACGTGTTCACCTATCTTTCGCCAAGCAGCGACTGGATCCAGACCCGCAGCAACGGCGTCATCGAAACGCCGAGCATGGTGCCGGACGGCGCGGCCATGGATGCGCTGCTGAAGAAATTCGACATTGACCCGCAAAAGGACATGATCGTCGCGGCCATGGGCACCGGCAGCACCGGCAACGCGATGACGCAGGGGCGGATATGGTATGCACTGCGATACTGGGGCGTCGACAAGAAGAACCTGGCAATTATCAACGGCGGCAACCAGTGGCTCGTTGCTGGCGGTGGCATGGCCGCTGGCGACTTCCAGGCTGCTGCGAATTCGGCTCCGGGCACCGGCCACGCCTCGGTCAAAGACCTGCTGGTCGACAACACCCAGCTACAGGCGACGGTGGGCGACATGCTGAGCATTCTGCCAGGGTCCGACGTCAACGTGACCAACGACGGCGTCTTCATCTGGGATGCGCGCAGCATCTCTCAGTACAGTGCCGGCGAAACCAGTACTGCGGGCGCAATCACCCCGGTCGGGAGCTACATGACCACGTTCCAGAACAGTGGTTCACGCCAGGGCCACCCGAAGGGTACGCTGCAACTCGAATTCACCAACATGCTGATGGCAGCCGAAGGCTATCGCTACAAGGACAAGGCTGACCTGCAGGCCTATCTGGATGGCAATGTCAGTGGTAATGGCTTCATCGCCGGAGACTACCAGCCGGTAGGCGTTGGCAATGCGTATCAGCCGGGTGACACCGTTTACACGTATTGCGAGACGACTTTCCGCGCCATGATTACCGGCATCGCCAGCACCGTGATTCTCGGCAAGCCGACCCGCTTCTACGACGGTGCGATGATCGAGTGGAATTCGTTGACCGCTGGGAGCGTCATCACCGATTCGAGCGGTAATGCGATTTTGCCGGACAATTCTCCGTGGCGCACCGACCTGAAGTCGTTCTACCGGGCAGCCAGCAGCAATACCCTGGTGGCGCAACGCTACATCACCGATGCGTATGCCAGCTCGAGCGACGCCATCATCAAAGCCGACAAGGCCTACAAGTACGGCCAGGTCATCCCGACCGCCGGTACCAACGCCGCGCCCGCCAACCCGTGCGGCGGCTGATCATAATCTGAACGATTGCACTCTCCTCCTCTGGCCCACGCTATAGTCGTGGGCATTTTTTTTTGGAACGCGCATGTCGAATGAGGTTTCCAGGTTGAATCGCATTTTGCCGGAACGACGCTTGCGGTGGCTGGGCGCACTCGCGCTGGGTTTGATGCTGCTAGCCGGCTGCGGCGAAAAACCTGCGCCTGCGGTCGAGGCTTTTCTCGAGCGCCATTGGCCTGAACCGCTGCCGCCGCAGGGGACACCGCCGGCCGCGTTTTCGCCGCTGGAAGCCTCGCTGAGCCCTGCTGCCTGCGGCACCTGCCATGCCGACCAGCTGGCCGCGTGGCAAACCAGCCTGCACAGCAAGACCATGGGGCCGGGTTTGCGCTGGCAGCTGCTGTTGATGAACCAGGATCAGGGCAACCGCTGCCTGCGCTGTCATGCGCCGCTGGCCGAGCAAAAAGCCTTGGTGGCGATGGAGTTGGGCTGGCCCAACGCGCCAAAGCAGCCACCGCCGGACTATGTTGATGCCAGCCTGGGGCACCAAGGGCTGGTGTGCGCGGCCTGCCATGTGCGCGGCCACCAGCGTTTCGGTCCGCCGCCGCGCGGCGAGGTGGCCGGTAATGCCCCGCACGGCGGTTTCACGGTGTCGAAGGCCTTTCAAGACAGCCGCTTCTGCGCGCATTGTCACCAGTTTCCCGATGACGGCCCACGCATCGCCGGCAAGCTGATGGAAGACACCTACCGCCAATGGGCGGCCAGCGAGTACGCCAAAGAGGGGGTCGGCAAGCAGACCTGCCAGTCGTGCCACATGCTGGACCGCAAGCATGTGTGGCGCGGCATCCACGATCCCGAGATGACGCGGCGCGCGGTCGCGGTGACGCTGAAGCTGCACGCGCTTGGTGACGGCCGTCACGAGGCGGTTGCGACGGTGCGCAACGTCGGTGCCGGCCACCATTTCCCCACTTACATGGTGCCCAAGGTCGAGCTGGCGTTTTACCGTATCGATGCCGCGGGCAGCCGCTCCGAACTGGGGCGCCAGGTCATCGGCTGGAATGTCGACACCCCGATCAAGCACGAGCTGTCCGACACTCGCATTGCCGCCGGGGAAACGCGTGATTTCCGCCAGCCCTTCTCCGCGCAGGGCGCCGACGGGCGGGTTGAACTGGTGGTGCGGGTACTGCCGGCCGAGCATTACGAGCGCATCTACCGCGACAGCCTGCGCCGTGCCGACCAGTTGCCGGCCGCTGCGGTTCCGTTGTTGCGGCGCGCACTCGACGAGGCCGTGGCCACGCGCTACGAGTTGCTGCGGCTCGACGCCGGGGTGGAACGATGAGCCCCCGGCCTGAACACTTGGCGAGGTCGCAGGGCTGGGGGTTCCGTGGCCGATTGCAATTTGAAAGATTGCACCGCGCCGGGTTATTGTGCAATTCAATCTGCCGTGCAAGACCATGGTAAGTCATTGTTATAAAAAGATAATGATTTTTGGCACGGCTTATGCTTAATATTGGGCGTGCCAAGGAGATGGAAATGAACCGGAAATCCATGCAAACAAGCAGCGCAATTGCTGTCACGGCTTTGGCCCTGATATTGTCGATACCGGCTGCTGCTGCCGGTTCGGGACAATCCAGGCTCAAATACCGTGGCAACGGGCTGGCGTGTACCTGCGCTACGGGCACGAGCGAGGCAGAGATACAGAAGGCATGGGATGCCCGGATGAAGCAATCGGGAGGTGCCCGTCTGGATAGGCTGGACGGGTTGCCGATAACGCGTGACGAACAAAGGAGAAGCGAAGATGAAGCGCAACCAAGGTAAGAGCAGTCTGTGGGGAAAAATCTGGCGTGGCGGTTTCATGCTCTCGCTGTTCGGGCTGGGGGTTGTGGTGCTCACCGGCCTGGCTGGCAAACACGCTGAAGATCCGGCCGCGCTTGCGGCCACCGGCTGGGGCAGCGAGGCTACCGTGGTGCTGGCCGAAGGAGTGGCGCAACTGTCGCCGATTTCTCTTGCCAATGCCTGCGGTCTGGGAGCGTCGAGCTGCTTCAAGTGCCACAACGGCAAGCGCGCCGCTGCACCGGATATGAGTCCCGCCAAGGGGCCCTGGCACGCGCAGCATGCCAAGGTGAACAACTCGTGCGTGGGTTGCCACAAGGGTAACTCGCGAATCATGAAGGAGGAGGTGGCGCACGCCAAGATGCTGGCCAAGCCTCGCGACAACACGGATGAGGCTTGTGGCAGCTGCCACAAAGGCGATCTGGCCAAAGTGCAGGGCACTTATCAAACCACTCCTGGAGCGAAATAATATGAAAACCTTGACTGTCCCGAGCCATGCGCTCTCCCGCTTGACCCGTGCCTGTGCAACGGGTTTGTTTGCTAGCCTGCTGCCGCTGACCGCGGTTGCCGGCCCCACCATCGAATTCGGTGAGCAGGGTTCGCTGACCTTCACCTATGCGCTGCAGGGCTGGATGCAGCACAAAGGCTTCACATCGGCAACCGACAATGGCTCATCGACCGATGCCTTCCTGCGTCGCAACCGGCTGACCTTCTCTGGTCAGTACAACGACTATGTCGGGTTTTATGCCCAGATCGAGGCTGGCAACGATAGCAAGCTCGGCGAGGACAACAAGAGCGTTTATTACCGTGATGCGTATGTGACCCTGGATTACCGTGACGACCTGCGTTTCATCGTCGGCCGCTTCAAGAACACTTTCTCGCGGGAGAACCTGGAGGCGTGCCTGGAGCCGTTGACCCTGGACCGTGCGGAAGTGCTTGGTTATTCCCCGTTCGGCGGCAGCCGCGACACCGGTCTGGCGGTCTGGGGCAACTTGATGGACGCCAAGCTGCAGTATCGCGTGATGGTCTCTGACGGCCGCGAGGGTGATAACGTGGCCGAAGACAGTCCGCGTCTGACCGGCCGCGTGCATTACAGCTTCTGGGAGCCTGAGTTCAACTATGGCTATCTGGGAACCTACCTGGGCACGAAAAAGGTGCTGACCATCGGTGCCGGCTACGACATGCAGAATACCGTCGCTTACGGCAACTATCTGGCGCGCAGCGACATCAAGGATTACAGGGCATGGACTGCTGACGCCTTCATGGAAATTCCGGTGGCGAGTGGGGTCTATACCCTGTCCGGTGCGTACTTCGATTACGACACCGGTAACGCCGTCAACGGCGTTTCTCCAGATCCTGCTTTGCCCGTCACCAGTGACCTCAAGGGCTATTACATCAAGGCCGGCTACATGCTGCCCAACAAGGTCGGCACCGGCCGCCTGCAGTTCTTCGCCCGTCACGAGAAGTCCGATTACGCTGTCAAGACCGGCGCGGCCGAGTATTACGACCAGAAATGGAACAGCATCGGTGCGAACTACTACATCGACGGACAGAAGCTGAAGGTTACCTTCGAGTACGCGGATATTGCCTTCGATACCCAGCACCCGACCAACCCCGCGTTGCAGGATTATAATCAGGCCACGCTCGGTCTGCAGTTCATCTTCTGATCGGTTTCTTGCAGTCTTTTTTCGCGGCCGCCGGGTGAATGGTGGCCGCTTTCGTTTCGATGTTGCGTTGATCGCGTAGCCAGGTTCAAGCAGCCGGGCTCAAGTAGTCAAGAGGTATTGCCATCAAATCGCTGCGCTTGTGGGAGACCCTCAACCGGCCGTCCTCGATTCCTTTCTTTCCCGGCTACTCACTACCGGCTGCGATCGCGGTATTGGTTGGTCTGTTGTATGCACTGCTCGGTCCGCTCGGGAACGAGCCTCACCTGCTGTGGCTATCCGGCCTGGTGATCATTTATCTGTCGGTGCGTCTGCTTGGCGAACGCGCTGCGCTGCGGCGACTCGAGCGCAGCTTCATGCGCGCGCGTGAAGGCCTGCTGGAGCCGACCCCGGTCGACCCCTACGGTTGGACCAGCATTGGCCATCTGATCCCGCAATACAACACCACGATTGCCGCGCTGCGTCTGATGTTCCAGACCGTGGAAGAATGTCAGGGGCGTTTTCTCAACGAGCGCAATCGCAGCAACACCATTCTGCAAAGCCTGCCGGGCGCCCTGCTGAGCCTGGCCGACGATTTGCGCGTGACCATTGCCAACCGCCAGGCGGACACGCTGTTCGACGTCCACCCGGGCGATTTGATCGGCGCAAACCTGTTCGAGTTGCTTGATATCAACGAGCGTGACCGCGAACTGCTGCGCGATGCGTTTCTTTACAAGCATGTCATCCGCAACCAGGAAATTGCCCTCAAGGTCGGTGGCAGCAAGCGTTATTTTTCGCTCAATCTGGCGTTCTACAGCGACGAGGAGAACGACATGGGTGGCGTGCTGATCCTGCAGGACATCACCGAGCACCGGCAACTGATGGAGAGCGTGGCGGCCCGCGAGAAGCTGGTGGCGATGGGCCAGTTGGCAGCCGGCGTCGCCCACGAACTGAACACGCCGCTCGGCAATATCCTCGGCTACGCGCAACTGCTTGATCGGGGCGCGGTCGAGCATCCGAAACTGGCGGGATATGCCCGCATCATTGCCCAGGAGACGCAGCGCTGCTCGCACGTGGTGCAGGAATTGCTCGACTACGCGCGCAAGGACAAGTGCAGCGGCGAAACCTGCGACCTGAACCAGTTGTCGCAGGAGTTGATCGAGACCTTCATCAACTGCAGGCTCAAACGCTACCGCATCGAGATCGTGCTGGATCTGTGCCCGCAGGCGCTGGTGGTCGAGGGCAGCTGCGGCCAACTCGACATCGTTCTGAGCAATCTGCTGGTCAACGCCATCGACGCGCTCGACAAGACCCCATCGCCGCGCATCGTCGTGCGCACCTGGCTGGAGGACAGCGTCGCCGCCATTTCTGTTTCGGACAATGGTCCGGGGGCGCCACTGGATATCCGCAACCGCCTGTTCGATCCGTTCTTTTCCACCAAGGAAGTGGGGCAGGGTTCCGGGCTCGGCCTGTCGATCAGCCAGGCCATCGTCACCAAGCGGGGCGGCTTTATCGCTTATGATGACGCGCATGGCGAGGGCGCGTGCTTCGTCGTCAAAATGCCGGCAGTCGACCTGGAACGAGCAAAATCATGAAGCAGAACCCCTCCGCCCTGCGCGATGGCGACCAGGATGCCGGCATGGCCGATCCCATCCCGACCATTCTGGTCACCGAGGATGACCGCAACATGCGCGAGCTGATTCTTGCGGTGCTGGCCGAGTCGTCGATGGCTTTCAAGGCGGTCAGCGCCGAGAATGCGCACGAGGCGATGGACTTCCTTGAAAACAACGACGCAGCCGTCGTGCTCACCGATCTGCGCATGCCCGGAGCCGACGGCCTTGATCTGCTCAAGTTCGTGAAATCACGGGATCCGCAGACCCAGGTCGTGCTGATCACCGGTCATGCCACCGTTGAATCCGCCGTCGACGCCCTCAAGGAAGGTGCCTACGATTACGTCCAGAAGCCGTTCGACACCATCAAGCTGCGCTGTGTGGTGGAAAAGGCACTCGGATACTTCCTGCTCTCGACCGAGAACCAGCGCCTGCGTCGGCAAAGCCGCGCCTATGAGGAAAGCGGCGAGATCATCGGCCAGTCCCAGGCAAAGGAACGGGTCGACCGCCTGATTGATGCCGCCGCCGCCTACGATTCCAGCGTGCTGGTCTTTGGTGAAAGCGGCAGCGGCAAGGAACTGGTGGCGCGGCAGATCCATCAGCGCGGCAAGCGTTCCAGCAAATCCTTTGTCGCGATCAACTGCGCGGCGATCCCGGAAAACCTGATCGAGAGCGAGCTGTTTGGTTTCCGCAAGGGCGCTTTTACCGGTGCCGATCGCAACAAGCCCGGCTTGTTCGAGCTTGCCGATGACGGCACCCTGTTCCTCGACGAGATCAACAATGCGCCGTTGGCGCTGCAGGCCAAGCTGCTGCGGGTGCTGCAGGACGGCAGCTTCTACCCGACCGGCGCGACCGAACCGGTTCATGTCGACGTCCGCGTCATCGCCGCCAGCAACCGGCAGATTCCGGAACTGGTGGAAGCCGGCCAGTTCCGTGAGGATCTGTTCTATCGCCTGTCGGTCATGGAGATCAGCGTCCCGCCGCTACGCGAGCGGCGCGAGGATATCGCCCTGCTGACCTACTATTTGCTGAACAAGCATTCGCTGCGCCTTGGTAAGCACATCAGCGGCGTCAGCACCGCGGTGCTCGGCGCGCTGATGCGCTACGACTGGCCCGGCAACGTGCGTGAACTCGAAAACATCATCCAGCGCATGATCATCCTCACCGAATCGGATCATATCGATGTCGACGTGCTGCCGTCGCGGCTGACCGAGCAGAAGGATCCACGCGGCCACGCCCTCGACTATCTGCCGCCGCAAAGCCTTGACGAGGTGGAAGCCTATTTCATCCGCAAAACCCTGCGCGAGACGCACGGCGACCGCGCGCTGGCGGCGGAAATCCTCGGGATCGACAAGTCGACCTTGTGGCGCAAGGTCAAGCGCTATGGCATCGAGGAGTAGGGCAGGTGAGCGCCACGCCCGGAAACCTGGACGAGTACGGGATCAGACGGCCGACGTACGTGGGCCTGGCGACGCAAGCCATCGGCCCGCGCCGACTTTTTCGGATTGAAGCCGATGTCGCGTGATGCCATGCTGACCTCGCTGCGCCGCGTTCCCTGGCTGGGCGCGCCGCTGAATCTGCTGCTGGTGGTGGTGCTGGCCGCCTTGCTGGCGCACTGGACTTGGCGTTTTGCCGCGCCTGTGCCACCGCTGCTGGCAAGTGAAGTGCGTGCCGACATCAAGTTGAGCGCGCTGCTGGCATCGCTGCATGCGGCGCATCTGTTCGGCGCGGCGCAGGGTCGGGCGGATGCGGCCGTGCAGACGACCTCGCTTGATCTCAAGCTGCGCGGGGTGTTTGCCGCGATGGGGGGACAGCCGGCGCTGGCGATTCTGGGG
>CAJDTZ010000059.1_pt1 | contig 12520 bp, 13 predicted proteins | sample 7390551 | NCBI WGS metagenome assembly CAJDTZ01 (sample SAMEA7055662, study PRJEB34461) | soil metagenome | biome: terrestrial ecosystem; feature: Peninsula; material: soil | place: Antarctica | collected 2016 | reverse complement strand
CCGCTTTCAGCGTGATGGCGCCGGTGCCGGGGTCCACGCTCATGTCGCTGAAGAAGAGCCGGCCCTTGTGAGGATAGGGCTCGCCATTTTCCATGATGAGTTCAACGATGCGGCTGTCGGCGGCCTTCAGGTGGCCGGCGGCGAGCGCACGCTTCAGGCGCAGCACGTCTGCATTGGGCTGGGTGAACAGCACGTTGACCGGCTCCAGTTGTTCGATGGTGGCGAGCAGGGTGGCATCGTCGCGGCCCACCAGGGCGCCTTCGGTCACCAGCGTGCGGCCGATGTGGCCGGAGATGGGCGCGGGTACCGTGGTGTTCTCCAGGTCGAGGCGCGCACGGGCGCGTTGGGCCTCGGCCTGTTTCAGTGCAGCGCGGGCCAGATCCACTTCCTGCTGGCTAACGGCCTTGATCGGAAGGAGCGACTCCACTCGGGCCAGACTGAGCTTCTTCACATCCATGTCGGCTTCCGCAGCCTGCGCGGCGGTGCGATAGGTGCGGTCATCCAGCCGGAACAGCGGCTGGCCGGCGCGCACATCGCTGCCTTCGGTGAACAGACGTTTTTCCACGATGCCTTCGACGCGGGCGCGGACCTGCGCAGTGCGCACCGCTTCCACGCGCCCCGGCAGTTCCTGGGTGAGCGTGGCGGCCTTGCTGCCCACTTGTACCACGACCACTTCTGGCGGCGGCATGGCTCCAGGCGCGCCGCCGGCAGCGGAGCCGGCGGCACCGTTGTTTGCGTCAGGACCACAGGCGGCGAGCAGGGGCAGAACGAGAAACAGGGTCATGCGTTTCATGGGGTGTCCTTTTCGGGGGCAAAACTGCGCAGGAAGCAATCCACAACCTGCGCCGTTTTCGTGGGCTTGAGTAAATCGGTCTGCAAATTGATGAGACCGCGCAGGCGGTCGAAATCCAGCAGCATGGCGGTCAGCATTTCGGCGGCGAAATCGGGATCGTCCTGCCGCAGCCATCCCGCCTTCATGGTGTGCGACAGATAGTTGGCGAGGCGCTTGCGGGTGGTTTGCGGACCTTGGCGAAAGAACTGCTTCGCCAGTTCCGGGAAGCGCGGGGCTTCCGCCACCACGATGCGGAAAATCGCGAGTCCGCCGGGGCTCAGCAGGCGTGCGCGGTAGGCATCACCGAAGGACACCAGCGTGGCCCTCGCATCGCCGTCTCCGTCAAGGGTTACCAGCACCGATTCAATGGAATGGCGCACCACCTCGCCGAACAGTTCGTCCTTGCTGTGAAAGTGGTTGTACAGGGTCTGCCGCGCCACTTGCGCACGCGCGGCGATGCGGTCGACGCTCACCTGGTAGCCTTCTTCCCGGAAGGCCTCGCAAGCAGCAGCCAGCAAACGTTCGCGGGGGCCGTTGGGTGTTTCCTGATCAAGGGACATGTCGATGCATATGAAAGTAGACTGTACTGTACAGTCTACCTACGTGCCAAAGCGTGCGCAAGATCAGGATGTGTCGCCCGTGCGCGGGAGTGCGGACAGCGCAGAATACGCTTGCAACGCATTCCGTTGAGACTTTCGGGCGGTGATTGAAATCGATGGAGCGCGGTTGTGGCGTGCCTTGATGCACGGCCAGGGAAGCGGGGTTTGGCGCGGGTGCGCCAGTCAGATTGCAGGTGCATGGAGAATCACACGTGCATGAATTATGAGTGTATGGATATGAAACGATGGTCGGGGCGAGAGGATTCGAACCTCCGACTCCTGCGTCCCGAACGCAGTACTCTACCAGGCTGAGCTACGCCCCGAGGCAGATGGTGGTTTCAGCGTTGCACTGAACCCATTTTGAAGAACTTAACGAAGAACTAACGGGAAATTACAATTTACAACTGTGCTTACTGTTTAAAACAGCGCGGTTAATAACTACGGTCAACCGCGAAAGCCGCTAATTGTAACAAAGCTGATTTGGAATTTGAATCAGGTAAGCAAGAAATAGCTGCATTAGCTGCTTGCGCTTCGCTTTGGGCAACTTCGCGGGCGTACTGAAGGGCACGCGTGTCCTTGATGGCGGCCAGCACACTCTGGAATTCGGTCAGTCCACCGTGTTCGATCGCCTGGCGAATGCTGGCAGCCTGTTCAGGGGTGCCGTGTTTCATGGCATACAAAAGTGGCAGGGTGGGTTTGCCTTCTGCCAGGTCGTCGCCGATGTTCTTGCCGGTCTTGAGAAAGTCGCCGGAGTAGTCCAGCACGTCGTCGATCAACTGGAAAGCGGTGCCGAGATGCATGCCGTAGCGGCCCAAGGCCTCTTTTTCTGCTTCGCTGCCGCCACCGATGACCGCGCCCAGCCGGCCAGCCGCTTCAAACAGCTTGGCCGTCTTGTAGCGGATGACGCGCAGATAGTTGTCTTCGTCGATGTCGGGGTCGTGGCAATTGAGCAGTTGCAGCACTTCGCCTTCGGCGATGGTATTGGTGGCGTCCGACAGGATGCGCATGACTTCCATGTTGTCGACGGCAACCATCATCTGGAAGGCGCGCGAGTAGAGAAAGTCACCGACCAGCACGCTGGCGGCATTGCCAAACAGGGCATTGGCCGTTTTGCGACCACGCCGCAATTCGGATTCGTCGACCACATCGTCGTGCAGCAGGGTGGCCGTGTGGATGAATTCGACCACGGCGGCTAGCTCATGTTGTGCCTTGCCCTGATAGTTGAAACAGCCAGCCGACAGCAGAACCAGGGCTGGACGCAGGCGCTTGCCACCGCTGTTGATGATGTACTCGGATACCTGGCGGATGAGCACCACGTCCGAATACAGGCTTTGGCGAATGACGTGATCGACGGCAAGCATGTCGTCGGCCAGATAGGATTGCAGGCGCTCCAGAGACACAATAGGGGTTCTGATGATTGGAAAACTCCGCAATGTTAGCAGTCTGCCGGCGGTTTTTCACCGCATGTGATCGGATAATACTTGCAAGGGGGTCGTCAAATAGTTTGACTCATCAGTCGTTCACCGCTAGAATCTCGCGCTTTCCCGGGATCGAATTGGTTGGAGACCCCCCATGTACGCAGTCATCAAAACCGGCGGCAAGCAATATCGCGTGAGCGCCGGTGACAAACTTAAAATTGAAAAACTCGAAGCCGAGATCGGCAGCGAGATCACCTTTGATCAGGTGCTGATGGTTGGCGATGGCGCCGACATCAAGATGGGCGCGCCCATGCTGCGCGGCGCCACGGTTACAGCCACTGTGCTGAACCAGGCACGCGGCGACAAGATCAAGATCTTTAAAATGCGCCGTCGCAAGCACTATCGTAAAAGCCAGGGCCATCGTCAGCACTTCACCGAAGTGCAAATCGGCGGCATTACGGCATAAGGAGCACAATAAATGGCACACAAGAAAGCAGGCGGTAGTTCACGTAACGGCCGCGATTCGGAATCGAAACGTCTGGGCGTCAAGTGTTACGGCGGCGAACTGGTTGTGGCTGGCAACATTATCGTGCGTCAGCGCGGTACCCAGTTCCATCCCGGCGACAATGTTGGCATTGGCAAGGATCACACCCTGTTTGCCAAGGCTGCCGGTACGGTCAAGTTCGAAGTCAAAGGCGCAGCCCGTCGCAGAATGGTTCGTATCGAGCCGGTCGCAGCCTGATCGACTAGACGGCCTGAGTTGATTTGAACTGAGCCCCCCTCAGTCAGCAAAAAGCCCTGTCCGCCGGATGGGGCTTTTTTGTTTTTGAGAGACACATTATGAAATTCATCGACGAAGCAAAAATCGAGGTGCTGGCCGGCAATGGGGGCGACGGCAGTGCTTCGTTTCGCCGTGAAAAATACATACCCAAGGGCGGACCGGATGGCGGCGATGGGGGGCGCGGTGGAAGTGTGATCGCTGTGGCCGACCGCAACATCAATACGCTGGTCGAGTTCCGCTTCAAACGTATCTTCAAGGCGCAAAAAGGCGAAAACGGACGCGGTGCCCAATGCTATGGCAAGGGCGGCGAGGACCTGATTGTGCGCGTGCCGGTGGGCACCGTGTTCACCGATATCAACAGCGGCGAAGTCGTGGCCGATCTGGCCGTGCATGACCAGACCGTTTGCCTGGCCAAGGGCGGCAAGGGCGGCCTCGGCAACCAGCATTTCAAATCGAGCACCAACCGCGCGCCGCGTCAGCATACGCTCGGTGAGCCGGGTGAAGAATTTGAACTGGCGCTGGAGTTGAAGGTGCTGGCCGATGTGGGCCTGCTGGGCATGCCCAATGCAGGTAAATCGACCTTCATTCGTGCCGTTTCTGCAGCCCGCCCCAAGGTGGCGGATTATCCCTTTACCACGCTGGCGCCCAACCTGGGGGTGGTCCGGGTGGACAGCGAACGCAGCTTTGTCATCGCCGACATTCCAGGATTGATCGAAGGCGCGGCGGAAGGCGCTGGCCTGGGCCACCAGTTTCTGCGGCACTTGCAGCGCACGCGGATTTTGTTGCATCTGGTCGACATTTCACCGCGCTGGGAAGCGGGGGATCCGGTTCACGAAGCGCGCGCCATCGTCGAGGAGCTGCGCAAATATGATCAGGAGCTTTTCGATAAGCCGCGCTGGCTGGTGCTGAACAAAATCGACATGGTGGACGAGTCGGAGCGCGACGCGGTGATCAAGCAGTTCGTGCAAGACTACGACTGGCAGGGGCCCGTGTTTGCGATTTCTGCGCTTGACGGATCGGGCTGTGCTGCGCTGACCTACGCCATCATGGATTATCTGGCGAGCGTTTCGGCATTGGTCCAGGAACCGGAAAATGAACCGGGCCATGATCCGGTTGATCCCGCCTAAGCGGGCTTCGGTTTGCTCATGGGGCGCTTGAGCCCCGTGCCATAACAGCATCCGGTTAACGGACATTACGCCGGCTGGGGACAGCAGACCTATCTGACTGGGCCTCCTTGGCGGCTAGCGTGTAGCTGCCCACCTTCTTCCTTATTTCATAACGAAATCGACCCGGCTCAGCGAAACATGCTGGACAACGGTTTGTTGGCGGCATCCGGATCGGGGTTCTGCATCTGATCAATGAACAGTGCCAGGTCTTCATGGAGCCGCATCAGGGTAGGTTCCGGCAGCTTGGACAGGGCATGGGGAATCACGCCGGTCAGAGGTTTGGGCGCGAGATCAAGTATCGCCTTGCCCTGTTCCGTGAGCTGCAAATTCACTACGCGTCGATCGGACTCGCTGCGCGAGCGCTCTACCAGCCCGGCCTTGGACAGTTTGTCCAGCATGTTGCTGGCGGTGGAGATATGCACCGACAGGTCTTTGCTCAGGCTGGATACGGTGATGCCCGGATTGCCTGCAATGGTTGAGAGGATCCAGACCTGCGCACCTGAAATGCCGCAGGCTTCCTCCAGCGCGTGAAAGTGGTGGCGCACGGCGCTGATGATGATGCGGAACTGCTTGAGCGTTTCAGTGGCGAGGGGTGAACTCATGATGGTTTTCTCAGCGAGATGCGGGGGACGAGCGCAGTCAGCATCAAACCACACTCTGCAATTGTCTGCCTGTAAGTCCCATTCCGGTCCCGCTCGTCCGTGCGCCACCACCACCCTCGGCGAACAAGATGAAGCAATTTACCCTGTGGCAGGGGCGCTGTGGGGTCCGGTGCAACTGGTTGCATGATGACTTGGCGAGGCGAGTGAAGGGGACCGAATGCGATTATGGCATCACAAGCTCGAAAATTCGTCCATGTTAGGATGGTTTTCACGTTGTTGATTCAATGCCGGTTTGCAGGAGCTGTCGGCAATTGATTTATCAGCGTAGCGATATCGTGTTGCTTACTTAATTTCAGGGAGGAACATCGAGATGGATTTAAGCGTGTTTTCAACGGCTATACAGAGTGCTCTGGGGTCCCAGTTGCCGGTCATTCTGGGCGCGATCGGGGTGTTGGTGGTGGGGTATGTGCTGGCCCTGCTGGCACGGGCAGGGGTACGCAAGCTGCTGTCTCTGGCCCGAATCAATAAATTGGTCAGCAGTTCCATCGGTAAGCCCATGGACGTCGAGGGCGGGGTTTCGCTCGGTGCATTCTGGTTCGTCCTGCTGGCCACACTGCTCGCGGTGTTCAATACGCTCAATCTGGAACAGCTTTCCGGCCCTCTGGCCGAGATGATGTCCCAGATCATGACGTATCTGCCTCATTTGCTGGCTGGCGGGCTGTTGCTGGTGGTGGCGTGGCTGGCGGCAACTATCGTGAAGGCCGTTGCCAGCCGGGCACTGAAGGCTACCCAGTGGGATGAGAAACTGGTCGAGCAGGCTGGCATGTCTCCTTTGGGTGACAATGTCGGCAATGTGCTGTTCTGGCTGGTCATTCTGATGTTTCTGCCGGCAGTTCTGGGTGTGCTGCAGTTGGAGGGCATGCTGGATCCGGTGCGCAACATGATTGACAAGATGCTGGCCATGCTGCCGAACATCTTTGCCACCGTGATCATTGTCCTGGCCGGCTGGCTGGTCGCCAAAATTCTCAGTGGTCTGGTTTCCAATCTGCTGGCCGCCGCGGGCGCCGACAAACTGGGCAAGACCGCCGGCTTGAAGGATCGCCTGGTGCTGTCCAGACTGGCTGGTTCGCTGGTGTTCATCCTGGTTTTCGTGCCTGCCCTGATTGCGGGCCTGGACGCGCTGCAGATCACCGCGATCTCCGGCCCGGCCACCGATATGCTGGGCATGATGATGATGGCGATTCCCAACATTTTCGCGGCGGTGCTTATCCTGTTCGTTACCTGGTATGTGGCGCGCTTTGCTGCGGGACTGCTGGGTGGACTGCTGGCTAACATGGGATTGAACAATCTGCCAGCCAAGGTGGGAATGGAACATATTTTTTCTGCCGACTTCAATGCTTCCGATCTGGTCACGCGCATCATGGTCTTTTTTGCCATGTTGTTCGCCACAGTTGAAGCGGCCAATCGTCTGGACTTCATTCAGGTTGAATCACTGGTCGGCATGTTCATCCAGTTCGGTGGTGATGTGCTGCTGGGCGTCGCCATCCTGGTGGTGGGCTTCTGGCTGGCCAATCTGGCCTATCGGGCCATTTTGCGGGCGAGCAGCGATGAGGCCGTTGGCATGGCGGGGATTGCCCGTTTTGCCATCCTGGGTCTGGTGCTGGCTCTGGGGTTGTCCGCGATGGGTATTGCGGATGACATCGTCAACATGGCTTTTGCGCTGGTGTTTGGTGCTGTTGCTGTCGCTGTCGCCCTGTCGTTCGGACTGGGTGGACGGGACGCTGCAGGCAAGCAAATGGAATACTGGCTGGCCAAGTTGCGCAAGGAAGACCGCAAATAAAGCGCGATAAGCATGATGTGTAGGCAACGCTCATCTAGATGAACGTCCTGCGCTGACCCCAGGCCCCCATTCAGTTACGTGGGGGCTTTTTTTCGGGCGGGTTTTCGTTTGGGAATGGCGTCTCATCGCCGGTGCGCTTCCAGTCATTTTCATGCAGCGCAACGGGATATTTTGCCCAGCGGGCAAATTCCTGTGGGCTGCAATGACCTTTCTTGCGGCGGCAGGTACCGGCGATTCCCTTGAAGTGAATCACCTGCTCACCAGTTGCGGCGTCCGCAGTGATGTCGGCCACTTGGCGCACGCCCCAAGTACGCCCATAGGCACCGTTGCTGTAGAAACAGCCTACTTTCAGTTCGTCCAGATTCATGTGGTGATACGACGGTAAATATCGGTGACTTTCATCGGCAATTGTCGCACGTCATCGAGAATGATGTAGCGCGCCGCGCCATACATGTGGGGCAGGTAGTCGCGCGCCTCGCGGTCCAGCGTGATGCAGAAGGGATGAATGCCGGTGCGACTGGCCTCTTGCAGTGCCATGCGTGTGTCCTCGACACCGTAGACGCCGCGATAGACATCGAAATAGTCATCCGGGCGACCATCCGACAGAGTCACCAGCACGCGGGTCTTGGCTTCGACTTGATTCAGCAGCTTGGTCATGTGGCGCAGGGCAAATCCCATGCGCGTGTATTCCTGCGGGCGGATGCCAGAGATGCGCGCTTTCACTTCGTCGTCGTAGCGCTCGTCAAAAGTCTTGATGCGGAACAGTTCGCAGCGTTTGCGCGTGGTGCCGGAAAAGCCATAGATAGCGTAACGATCGCCCAGCAACTCCAGCGCCTCGCACAGCAGTATCAGCGCTTCGCGCTCGGCTTCGTTGATCCAGCCCTGGGTGGACCCGCTCATGTCGACCAGAAAGGCAACGGCGATATTGCGTTCAGCGCGGTGCGTGCGCATGAACAGGCGGTCGCTCATTTCGCTGCCGTCGCGAGCGTCGGCCAGTGCCTCGATCAAGGCGTCGAGATCGATTTCATCGCCCTGGGTCTGGCGTTTTTCGAGACGGTTTTCGTCGCGCAATGCCTCGAACTTTCTGCGCAGATGGCGCACCAGCCCGGCATGTTTGCCGAGCGTGTCGCGATAGAAATCATCGTAGGCCGGGACGACGGTTTTTTCCCGCATCACGCACCAGTTCTTGCGGTAGTGCTGGCGGCCATGATCCCACTCGGGATAGAGCTCGGCGCCTTTCTCGTGATAGGTCCCCTGCCAAACCGCGTCGGGGTCTTCCGGCTGGTCGAACACCCGATTGGGATCGTATTCGCCATCGCCGGCCGGCGTCAGATAATCCGGCGGGATCTCGCCAAAATCCAGATAAACCGAAGTGAGAAGTTGCTTGACGCCGTCAGGCGGCGCGATCGGTGCATCGTCCAGCGTGATGTCGAAGTCGAGCAGGCCGTTTTCATCGCGGGGTTCAACGTTCAACTCGGGCGGCGTGTCCGGAGCTGTTTTCGGATCAGCCTGATTGGCCTGGTGTTCGTCCAGCAGTTCGGCGAGTTTGATTCGCAGCCGAGCTTTTTCCTTGTCCAGGCGGGCGGCGCGGGCGGCGGCAATCGCATCCGGACGCAGGCAGCCCTGATCAGTCCACTGCGGACAGTCGGCTTCTTCATAGGCCGCACGCAGCAGGGCAAGGCTGTCATCAAGTGTGGCCTGATTATGGGCTAGCGAGGCCTCGAATGGGTGCCAGCCAGGGGGAAGCGCAGGATCGAGTTGTGCGCGCAGGCGTTGCATCTGGCGATGCAGTCCCGGCAGTTCGTGTGCGATGCGCGCGGTGAGCCGCAGGGTTTCCAGTGCATACAGCCGATCCAGTGCACGCTCGGGATCGGCATAGCTGGCAGCAACCGCGGCATGGTCAATGCGTAAGGTGCCAAAGCGGGTCTGCGCCCACAGCAGGGCCACCGTGATCTTGGCGAGTTGGAAATTGTCATCCAGGTTGGGCAGCGCGGCGATCAGTGGCGGCAACACAATACGCTCACCATCGGTCCAGGCGGCGTCGCCTTCCTCGATGCGCAGATGGCGTCCCGACAGGCCGCAGACGAAATTGCCCAGAATCGGCGCGATGTCCTCGAACAGCGCACCGGCCGCATCGTTCCGGTGCTGGGTTTCGTCAAAGCTGTCGACCTGCTCCATGATCCTGAGCGCATTCTGCAGACCGGTGCGGTCGAACACGTCACAGGTATGCACGGCCCACGCTTCGAGCAGGCGTTGCTCCATGCGCGGCAGCAGGGCCGGGGCACGCAGGCCGAATTGCCATGCCAACGTGATATGCGTGGAGGCAATCCGGCGGATCCAGTTGAGGATGAAGTCCTGCTCGTCACGTGCTAACGTGGTGAGCTCGGCGGCGAGTTCCTCGACCTTGAAGTAGGTGAATTCGGTTTCCAGCCAGACGTGGAGGTTTTTCTCCATATCTGCGGCAGTGAGTGGTGCCAACGCCATATTCAGAGCGATGCCATCAGAAAATTGAGGAGGAAAGCTCCTGTATCGCTTTCAGCATATCGGCGTCGTCGGTGACAGCCTGGGCGACGGCAGCCTTGCACGCAGTGACGGGACTCACGCCATCTGCGATCAGCTTGCCGGCATGCACCAGCAAACGGGTCGAGGCGCCTTCTTCCAGTCCGCTGCCCTTGAGGTTGCGCGTCATCTGCGCAAAACGAACCAGGTTCTCGGCAATGGCTTCGCTGACACCGGATTCGGTGGCGACGATCCGACGTTCCAGCGTGGCAGACGGGTAGTCGAATTCCAGCGCGACAAAGCGCTGTCGGGTGGACTGCTTCAAGTCCTTGAGCACGCTCTGGTAGCCGGGGTTGTAGGAAATGGCAAGGCAGAATTCAGGCGTGGCTTCGACCGTCTGCCCCAGTTTCTCCATCGGCAGGGTACGGCGGTCGTCGGCCAGCGGGTGGATCACCACCATGGTGTCCTTTCGGGCTTCGACGATTTCATCCAGATAGCAGATACCGCCGCAGCGTACGGCGCGGGTAAGCGGGCGACCCATACCGTTTCACCGCCCTTGACCAGGTAGCGGCCCACCAGGTCGGAGGCGGTGAGGTCGTCGTGGCATGACACGGTGATGAGGGGACGCTTGAGTCGCCACGCCATGTGTTCCATGAAGCGCGTCTTGCCACAGCCAGTGGGGCCTTTCAGCAGCACCGGAATCTGTTGACGGTAAGCGGACTCGAACAGATGGATTTCCTCGCCTACGGCTTCGTAATAGGGTTCTGTTTCGATCAAATGGTGAGCCGGGTCAAGGGTGCGAGCATTCATGTTCGGGATGGCTTTCGGGATGGCTTTCGGAAAGGCGGTGCTTTCGGAAAGGCGGTCAGAAGCAGCCGGATTGCTGTTTTTGTTGTTCAAGATCGCGGACGTCTTCGTTCCACGCCTTCATTTGCTCCAGGGTATAGCCCTTGCGATGCGCAAGATCCATCTTGTCGAGGACGCGCCCCAGTTTGTCTGACAGGGCGTCACATTTCTTGGTGGAAGACCGTTGGACGGCATTGTCAGTGCCTTTCCCCTTGGGGGCTGTTTTGGCTTCAATTTTTATGGTGGACTGGACAGCCTTGGGCGCCGGCTTGCTGACAGCGGGCACGGCATTTTGAACGTGTGCCGATTCGACCCCGGGCGGGTCGGGGAGCGGCGGTGGATCGATTTCCAGCTTGCGAACCTCACGTGCGTTCTTGCATGGCTGGTTGGTATAGGTGACCTGGCCGTGCGCATCAATGCATTTGTTGAGCGTGGCCTGCGCCCCGGCAATCGCCGGGGCCAACCATGCCATTGCAATCAGAACCCATGCAGTGAGGCGCATTGCGTCAGCTTTCCCCGGAGTACTTGTCATCCTCGATAGCCATTTTCTTCTGGAATTCGGCATCCTGATTCTGACCGGCCAGCGCGCGTTTTCGCTCGAGCCGTTTTTCATACGCACCCGGATGCTGCTTGATGAAGTCTTCACCGAACAGCGCATGGCGCAGGAAATTCAGGCCAAAGTCGAGCAGGGCCTCGTCGTCGGCGATCAGCAGCGCCATGACTTCAACCGGGATGTTGTAGGTTTCGTTGAAGCTCGGGCTCATGACAAATGCGCGGAAGCGATCCATGTCATAGCTCGCCATGAAGAACAACTGATTGGAGACCGGCGTCGGTTTGCCGATGGCCGGACCGGCCGATTTGCGCTTGACCACCAGTTGACGCCAGGCGTGGGCCTTCTCGTCATATTCGATCACGCCCTGTTCGGCGCGATATTGTTCGATGGTCTGGGTCTTGTCTTCCAAATGGCCGAGGCAGTGCTTCTCCTTGACCATGGCGTAGGCACTGCGGTCGACGTATTCGTCCGAACGGCGCATGGTCAGCAGGGCGACCGGATAGTAGCGGCAAGCGGTGGGACGATCTTCGTATACCCCACAGCCTTCCGGTGTCATGAACTGACAGGCGGTGCCGCCTTCGACCGGATTCAGCTTGATGCCGGGCATGCCATCCTTGTCCATCTCGAACGGGATCGAGTACTGCTTGAGAAAATCGCCTGATGACATGTCCAGGCGCTTTTTCAGACGCAGCACGTCGTACGGCGTGAGCGGGATGTCGATGTTGCTGCAGCAGGCATTCCAGCATTTGACGTTGCGATGACAACGGAACTGGAATGAGGTGTTGTCTCCCAGCATATTGGGTTTGACCGGGCTGCCCGCAAACGGGGAGTCGTCAATCATGTCTTTGAATTCGTTTTCATTCATTTCTTGCTACCTTCCGGGGCGTACCCCTCAATTCGCTAACACACAGTCGAAAGCATTGTTTCTGATACAGGGTGCTAGAGTACGCGCTTTCGACAGGATGCTAAACCTTGTTGCTCATGCTGTTTATGCGTCTGGAAAAAAACCGGGCGCCTTTCGGCGCCCGGAGTTCACTGACTGACTAACGAATTAGTGAGCAGCGGGCTTGAACAGCTTGGACTTGTCGACAATATCCACGTGGGCGCGCTTGAAGCAGTTCCACTGTTTGGAGGTCTTGTCGTAGACCGAGTTCACGAAGCAATGCCAATTCTCTTCATCGACAAAGTTTTTGTCCATGCGGTAGTAGAAGCCGGGGTAACGGCTTTCCTGACGGAACTGGATGTGCTTCATGTGGGCTTCCGCCGTGAGGATACGGTGGTAGTTTTCCCAGGCGCGGAGCAGTTCGTGCAGGTCTTTTGCACGCATCTTCTCAGCGTCTTCTTTCAGCATGTTCAACTTCTCTTCAGCCACGCCCAGCATGTT
>CAJDTZ010000057.1_pt1 | contig 12597 bp, 8 predicted proteins | sample 7390551 | NCBI WGS metagenome assembly CAJDTZ01 (sample SAMEA7055662, study PRJEB34461) | soil metagenome | biome: terrestrial ecosystem; feature: Peninsula; material: soil | place: Antarctica | collected 2016 | reverse complement strand
GCCTCGCCCACGCCTTCGGCCACCGACTCAAACACCGTGTGTCCGGGCTCAAACTGCGGCTCCTGCGGCACATACGCAAGCTTCAGCGCGGGTTTGCGCCATACGTCCCCGGCATCGGGCGGGTTGGCACCCGCAATGACTTTCAGCAGGCTGGACTTGCCGGTGCCGTTGCGGCCGATCAGGCCGATGCGCTCGCCGGCATCGATAACAAGCGATGCCCCATCGAGCAGGGGCCAATGGCCATAGGCCAGTTCGAGACGGTCAAAGGTAAGCAGCGGCATAGGATCGGTGTTTCAAAATCAGTGAAGCGGAATTATCCGCGGTGGAGAGAAGCGTGGACGGCCTGGGCGATAGTCAATGCGTTGGGCGTGTCGCTGTGCAAGCACAGAGTATCGGCCACTATGATCAGCGTATCGCCGGTCAAGGTGTGAACCGGCTCACCCCGCGCCAGCGCACTCGCCTGTTGCGCCGCCATTATAGAGTCTATCAGCACCGCACCGGCTGTTTCACGTGAAACCAGCTGGCCATCGGCTTGGTAGCGGCGATCGGCAAAGGCTTCGTTGAGGACGGCGAGGCCGGCGGCCCGCCCCGCCGCAACCAGCCGCGACCCGGACTGCCCCACCAGCGTCAGCGCAGGATCCCAGGCGGCGACGGCTTCGGCAATTGCTTGCGCCACCTCGTCATCAAGCGCGGCCACGTTGTAAAGCGCGCCGTGCGGCTTCACATGCGCCAGCCGCAGGTGCTGTTGCGCGGCCTGTTCGGCCAGCGCATCAACCTGCTGCGTCACCCAGCCAGTAATCTGGTCGGGGGTCGCTGCGATCGGCCTGCGCCCAAACTGCAAGCGATCGGGATAGCTGGGATGGGCGCCCACGACCGCGCCAAATTCGGCCGCCAGACGCAATGCAGCCGTCATGCTGGCCACGCCGCCGGCATGGCCGCCACAGGCTATCGACACCCGCGCCAGATAAGGCATCAGGCCGGCATCATCCCACCCTTCACCGATATCGGCATTCAATTCAATCATGTCAGTGCCTCAATGTGCCAACGCGAGTCAGCCAGCACGCGCGCGGCTTCGATATCCAGGGTCTCAAAGCGAACCGTATCCCCTGGCGTGAGTTGTGCCAAACGTGCCCAGTCAGCAGCGATCACTCCGGCCAGGACCGGATAGCCCCCGGTTACTGGACCATCCCAGCCCAGAATGATCGGCTGACCGTCGGGTGGAATCTGCACCGCGCCGGGCATCACGCCCTGTGATGGCAACTCCGTCCCTGTTCGTGCACGCGTAACAACCGGTCCGCCCAGGCGCAACCCACGGCGATCGGACGCGGCCGCCAACCGATACACGCCACCGAAGAAAGCGACCAATCCGCTGTCAGCAAACTGCCCGGTTTGCGGCCCCGCCACCACACGCAAAGGCGCATCCATGGCGGGCGTGGTTGGCGGCTGCGCTTTCAACAGTCGCATATCGCGCGCGCACAAACCCAGTGTCAGTTCGTCGCCCGCACGCAGCGCCCGGCCCTGATGACCGCCAAAACCGGCCGGCAGAAACGTGCGCCAGCGACAGGGTTTCCCCGGGTGCCATGATCAGGGTCTGGTTCCAGGTAACCGCCGCGCCGCTACTGCGCGTAGCCACAAAGCGCGCGCCCGTCAGCGCGACGACAGCGCCGGCCGGGAACTGCAAATCGGGCCCGGCGAGCGTTACTTCCAGACCCGCCGCTGCCGGATCATTGCCCACCAGGGCATTGGCGGCGGCCAGCGCCACCGGATCGGCGGCGCCACCGACAGGGACACCGATCGCGCCCCTGCCCGTACGCCCCTGATCCATGACCAGATCACACCGCCCCGCGCGTAACACCTCGATCATGCCGGCACACAGCGCACACGATCACCCGGCATCAGCAATGCGGGCGCGTCACGCAGCGGGTCAAACAGGCATGCCGTCGTATGGCCTATGATCTGCCAGCCGCCAGGTCCGCTTGTCGGGTATATCCCGGCATAAGACCCGCCAACGGCCACGCTGCCAGCCGCCACCCTGACCCGGGGCGAGGCACGACGCGGCGCATGCAGATCATCTGGCAACCCGCGTAAATACGGGAAGCCGGGCTGAAACCCAAGGAAGGCCACGGTGAACTCCACCGCCGCATGACGCGCGACATAAGCCGCCTCATCCAGTCCGGCCCGCTCTGCCAGTGTCGGCAAATCAGGCCCGGCATCCCCACCATACGCGACGGCAAGGGTGTGCAGCTTTCCCGCCGCACGCTGCGAGCCAGTCGTGGGCAGCGTAGGCAGCAGACCACGCAAGGCCGACGACAGGCCTGCGCCCCGGCGCAACACGAGCAAAATGCAGCCATCAGCAGGGATCACGTCTTCTATTTCAGGCAAATTCCGGGAAACCAACGTCTCATAACATTCAATTGACGCGTTGCCGGTTGTCAGCAACAAGCCCCGCTCGCTTACCCAATGCCATGCGCGCAGCTTGCCGGGCTGGCTGAAGAGCGGTTTGGGCGTGGCATAAGATGTCTTCTTGGTGCTGTGCATTATGTGGCGAACAATCGGTGCAGTGTTGCGGTTGGCAAAAGTGTAATCTTAATGTCGCACCTGACGACCGCCTGTCACTTGAAGCAAGACAAGGAGACCAGAAAACAAAAAGGGGGGTTTCACGTGAAACCCCCCTTTTCTACCTACAGCCAGCAGGCTGGCGCTCAGTCCTTGAACCGGCCTCGCACGCCAACGCGATTAGCGCCGCCGCGGTTCTCGGTGCCGTAACTGCGTGGCTGGCCAGGGCGCGCACTATTACCACGCGCGGCAGCCGCTTTGGCCTTCGCTTCGCGCTCGCGCTTCTCCCAGTATTCGACACTGTTGCCGTTCACTTCGCCCTTGGGCTCGCGCGGTGCTTCCGCTCCGCGGAAACCCTCGTTACGCGGCGGGCGGTCGCCATAGGGTGTCCTCGGTGCGCCATCAAAACGATTGCCGCGTGGCGGTGCATCGCTGCGCGCCGGGCGGTCGCTGCCCGGACGCGGCGCCGCATCGGCACGGTAACCACGATCACGGTTGTCACGGCTGTCGCCGCGTGGCGGACGGTCGCCATAGCTGCGCGGCTCGCTCCGGTCACCAAAGCTGCGCTTCTCGCCAAACCCGCTGCGCGGGCTGGTGTTGCTGCGAGGACGGCCCGATGAAGGACGACCGGCGGCCGGACGGCCAGCGGACGGTTTCTGGGTCGGCTCCAAGCCCGGCAGCGTATGCACTTCGATGCGGTTGCCGGTGTAGCGCTCGATGTTCTTCACCAACCCACCTTCACGCATCCCGGCAAAGCTCACCGCGATACCCGTACGCCCGGCGCGGCCGGTACGGCCAATACGGTGAACATAGTCCTCGGCCTGACGCGGCAGGTCGAAGTTAATGACATGGCTGATCCCTGCCACGTCGATGCCACGCGCAGCAACGTCAGTGGCCACCAGCACCTTGGTACGGCCTTCGCGCAGGCGCTGCAGGGCACGGTTACGCTGGCCCTGCTGCATGTCGCCATGCAAAGCATCCGAAGCAAAGCCGCTTTCGGCTAACAGATCAGAAATTTCTTCGGTGCTGCGCTTGGTCGAGGCAAACACGATGGCCTGGGTCATCTCCACGTCGCGCAACAAGGCGTCGAGCAGGCGATTCTTGTGGTCCATGTTGTCGGCAAACAGCATGCGCTGCTCGATCATGGCTTCCTGCATCGGCACGGCAGCGATTTCGATGCGCTGAGCATCGCGGGTCAGTTCGCGTGCCAGGTTGCCCACCACGCCATCCAGCGTGGCCGAGAACAGGAGTGTCTGACGCTCTTTCGGGCAGCGCGAGGCGATGGCCTTGATGTCGTCAACAAAACCCATGTCCAGCATGCGATCGGCTTCATCCAGCACCAATACTTCCAGACGCGAGAAATCAATCTTGCCGCGTTCCAGGTGGTCAATCAGACGACCCGGGGTCGCCACCACCACATCCACCGGCTGGCTCAAACGCTTGAGCTGCAGGCCATACGGTGAGCCGCCCACCAGGCAGGCGGTACGGAAACGACGCAGGTCATTACCGTATTTCATGGCGGATTTTTCAACCTGCAACGCAAGCTCGCGCGTCGGCGTCAGCACCAGTACGCGCGGGCCCATGCCTTTGCCGGTTGATTCAACCAGCAAACGCTGCATCGACGGCAGCAAAAACGCCGCCGTCTTGCCGCTGCCGGTATTCGACGACACCAGCAAATCGCGGCCAGTCAGTGCAGCGGGAATCGACTGCATCTGCACTGGCGTGGCATTTTCGTAGCCCGCAGCCAACACGGATTTAAGGAGAAGAGGATCAAGCCCCAGTTCGGAAAAGCTCATGGCAAACCTTTTTTAGTGCGCTCAAACGCGCAAACAAGACCTCAGCCCGGCGCAAAGCCAGACAGGTCAAAAATTACGAACCGGAAGTTAAGCGGCGTTTGGAAACGCCATACGGGTCGCGTCGATCACATCGGCGCCAACCACAAGACTTGTCACTGCCGGATAGGCACCCGGCGGCACAAAAGAGAGGTCGAAGACGATGGGGCTGTGAGAACAGTCCCGAGACACGGCGGCAAAGAAGCCAGACCTGCCCACTGCTGTATGCACAACTCAGCGTAGTATATCAGAAAACACTGGTATAGCTACCCGGCCTTCAATATATTCACGCCAGGTGGTAAAGCTTGTGATACAGCCCACCACGATCGATCAGCTCGGCATGGCCGCCCTCTTCCACCACCCGGCCATTCTCGAACACCAGAATGCGGTCGGCCTGCTTCACCGCCGACAAGCGATGCGCAATGATGATCGTGGTGCGGCCGGCCAGAAAGCCGCCGAGCGCCTGGTGCAGGCGCCGCTCGGTGTCCGTGTCGAGGGCAGACGTGGCCTCGTCGAGGATCACGATCTGCGGATTGGCGACGATCATGCGGGCAATGGCCAGCCGTTGCCGCTGCCCGCCCGACAAACGCACGCCTTGCCGTCCCACCATCGTGTCCAGCCCATGCGGCAGGGCCTCGATGATGTCGCGCAACTGGGCAATCTCCAGCGCCTGCCACAACACGGGATCGTCAGCCTCGCGCCCGAGCGTCAGATTGGCGCGGACGCTGTCGTTGAACAACACCGGATGCTGCAGCACCACGCCGACATGCTCGCGCACGCCCGCCCAGCCGATGTTGCCGACGGACACGTTGCCGTAGCGGATCTCGCCCGACCTGACCGGATACAGGCCCAGCAAGGCCTGCACCAGCGTCGACTTGCCGCCGCCGGACGCGCCCACCAGCGCCACCTTCTCGCCGGCGGCCACTTCAAGGCTGACGTCATCCAGCACCGTCTCGCCGTCGGCATAGGCAAAACTGACATGATCGAGCGCAAGGCCAAGCGTCTGCTGGCCACTGAACGGGTCCGCCTCGGCTGCAAGCTGCGGCTCGCTGTGCAGACCCAGCAACGCATTGATCCGGCCGAGCGCCGCATTGGCCGCATACCAGTTGTATTGCATGCCCACCAGTTCCTGCACCGGTGTCATCATGAACCAGAGATAGCCGAACACGGCCAGCATCTCGCCTATCGTGAGGTTGGAAAACACCACCATCAGCATGGCGCCCGCACGAAAGGCATCAAAGCCGACCAAAAAAACAAAGAAGGAAAACCGGCTCATGGCGTCCGACTTCCAGGCAAACGCCGCCGCATGCTGGCGGATATCGGCCGCCTTTTTGGCCACCCGCGCCAGATAATGCTGCTCGCGGTTCATCGCGCGAATCTGCGTCAGCGCATCCAGGGTTTCGGCCAGCGCATCCTGAAACACCTCGAACGCGCGGTTCTCGAACTTCTTCAGGTCCTTGACCCGCTTGCCGAGCCGGGTGGAAAACAGGATCACGACAGGATTCAGCAGCAGGATGAACAGCGCCAGTTGCCAGTGCATCCAGAACAGCACGGCGGCCACGCCCACCAGCGTCAACACCGAAACCACCAGGCCCGACACCGACGAGCCGAGAAAGCTGTCGATGGCATTGAGATCGGTCACGAAATGCGAGGTCACGCGACCCGCGCCCACCGTTTCGAACTCGGACAGGGCGATGCGCGACAAACGGGAAAGCATGCGCACCCGGATCCGATACACCATGTCCTTGGCCAGCAACGAAAAGGTTCGCCCCTGCCACACATTCAGCAAAATGGCCGCCAGCCGCAAACACACCGTCAACATCAACGCCGTCGTGATGAACAAGACCGGCCCGTGCCATGCGGCAGGAAACCAGGCACCGATGGCGGCGACCATCTTGCCCGGATGCTGCAACAACACCTCGTCCACCATCAACGGCAGCAGTAACGGCACCGGCACGGCGGCGGCCACTGCCAGAACCGCGATCAAATTAGCCTGCAGCAACCGCGCACGATGAATTTTGAGTTCGTCGAAGATGATGCGCCAGGTCAACATGGCCCGCTTATTTTCCAATGCAGAACTTGCTGAAGATTTCGCCCAACAAGTCGTCAGCGCTAAATTCGCCGGCAATTTCCGACAAGGCCGCCTGTGCCAGCCGCAGCTCCTCGGCAAACAGTTCGAGCTGCGCGGCGGCCTCACGCGCCGCCGCCAAATGGGTCGCGCCACGGGCAAGCGCGTCCAGATGGCGCGCGCGCGCCATAAACGCGCCTTCGCCCGCCGTCTGCCAGCCCGCCACTTGCAGCAATTTGTCGCGCAGCAAGGCCACCCCGTCACCGGTTTTGGCAGACAGCCAGATCTCGTTATCGACCGTGCGCGGCAACTCGGCGGTGGCGTCGATCTTGTTGTGGATGGTCAGTCGGGCCACCTCGGGCAAGCGCCGCAGAATCGCCGCCTCCTGCTCGCTCACGCCATGGGCCGCGTCCACCAGCAGCAGCGCCACATCGGCCTTGTCCACCGCGGCCCAGGTGCGGGCAATGCCGATCTTTTCCACCGCATCGTCGGTGTCGCGTAAGCCGGCAGTATCGATAATGTGGAGCGGCACTCCGGCTATCTGGATTTCTTCACGAACCGTGTCGCGGGTCGTGCCCGCTATTTCGGTGACAATAGCCGCTTCAAACCCGGCCAACTGGTTCAGCAGGCTCGACTTGCCGACGTTTGGCTGGCCGACCAGCACCACGGTCAAGCCCTCACGCAGCAAGGCGCCCTGTCGCGCCTGCGCCCGCACCGCCTGCAGGCTGGCGTCGATACGGTCGAGCCGGCCAAACGCATCGGCCTGCTGCAGGAAATCGATTTCCTCTTCGGGGAAATCCAGCGTGGCTTCAACCAGCATGCGCAGACGGGTCAGCGCTTCGACCAGTTCGGCAATGCGGGCAGAAAACGCACCGGTCAGCGAACGGACGGCCGAGCGCGCCGCCTCGCTCGACGTGGCGTCGATCAGATCGGCCACGGCTTCGGCCTGCGCCAGGTCCAGCTTGCCGTTGAGATACGCACGGCGGGAAAACTCGCCCGGTTCGGCCAGCCGCGCACCCAGTTCAACACAGCGCTGCACGACCAGATTCAGCACCACCGGCCCGCCGTGCCCCTGCAGCTCCAGCACGTGCTCGCCGGTAAAGGAATGGGGAGCCGCAAAATACAGTGCAATTCCCTCGTCAATGACGCCGCCGTCGCTGTCTCCAAAAGAAGCATAGGTCGCGACCCTGGGCGCGGGCACGCGCCCCAGAATGGCCATGGCAACCGGCGTGATATCGGCACCCGATACCCGCACCACGCCCACCCCGCCGCGCCCGGGCGCAGTGGCGATCGCTACGATCAGGTCGGATTGGGTGCGCAGAGGCTTGATCATGAAAAAAGCGGGCTCCGGATAATGCTGAAATCATCAACGACTGGCGTGTCATACTCATGCCCACATGCTTGGTAACCGGGAAATCCATCTGCCCTTTGTCGCCGACATGCTACATTTTAGAGGGCAGATGGCCGTAAATTAAAGCCTTGCTGCGGTTTATATACACAAACACGTTACTCACCGACCATCACACTCGTGTCCGCACACAACGTTTCCACGCCGCGTTCGGTTTTATTGCCCGCCGTGCTTCAGCGGGAGGCGTCGGCCCCCTGTTTTGGAACGATCGCCAGCCTGTCTGACCAGGGGCTGGCATTTGATATTCAAACCACCCCGCTTGACCAGCACACAGTCGGCGATACCGCCCAGCTGGATTTTGAACTTCATGGGCAGCATTTCTCCTGCAAGAGCCTGATCGTCCACATCCAGGACCAACGCGTATTGCTGTCGCTGCGTGACGCATCGGCCCCTGTTCTGGCGGCCCTGCAATCCGTCAATCGTAAAAACCTGCCTTCTCTGGCATCCCGCCTTTCCACCCAGCAAGTGCAGCAGTCATGCCATGCTTGCTTCATGGACGGCATGAAGGCCGTGGTGGTTGATTTTTACCGGTTATTGCCCGAGCAGATCGCGGAAGACCCCGCCTCGCCGAAACCGGGCGCGCTGGAGACCGCCCTGCTTTCGCTGCGCCCGCAACTGGTCCGGCACTTTACCCAGACTTACCCGATGTACCCAGAACTGCAAACGCGTCCAGCGGATGCCGCAGCGGGCGAAGCCGCGGACCCGGCAGATATGGCACGGGTGGATGACTGGATTTGCCGCACGACCATCGCACAACAGGTGGAAGAGTTTGCCCAGCCGCTGCCCAATGAGTTCAGCCACCACTACAACAGCCTGCTGCATGGCGCCCGCAAACATGCCACTCATCCCTATCAGCCCGATACCGTTCTATACACGCTAACCGACCTTATTGCGCCGCTCAGGCTGGGGCCGAATGAACGCATCCTGTGCTACGAAGTGATGGGACGGGCCCTTCAAAAGCATGCCATCGCGCTGTATCAGGACCTGCTCAACATCGTTGGCGACGCGCCCTCCGAACACTTTCACGCCAGTCAGCACATCACGAGCCTGGATGAATGGCTGAAAATGTCCGCGTTGGCATCATCCGGCGACGCAGAAGGCGCATCCACCGGAGCGGCCTCAACACAAATCAACGAACTGGCCGCCATGCTGAGTCGGCTCACGGATAACCTGGGTGAACTGAACGAACGGCTGCCCGCATCTGGATCGCCAGCTTCGGGCGCCTATATTCATACCAATACGCTGATTCCTGGTTTGCTGGCCCGTGACCGCATCTTCAGTCGCTTTCTGCCGGCCGCCCCGAGCCTCGCCGAGGCGGACGACCCGCTTCAGGGAAGCCTGGAGTTATTTGAGCCCGGCACAAATACGGGCGCCGTCGGGCAGGTGCTGGGCGGGCTGTCCGACCTCGATGAAGCGGCGCTACACGGGTTGTACGCCTTGATGCGACAGCTGCCCACCCTGGAGTCAGGACCGGAAAAGCTGTCCGCGGCATCGCAGGTTCGGGCATTGATGCTGCAGGCACAAGGCCTTTTGCTGGAATACACCCTCAACGGGCTCACCTACCAGACCCAACCCGACCACCCGGCCTGGACACTGATCAACGCGCTGGACGCCCTGCATCAGGGTGCCGACAACCGCGGCCAATTTCTGGATCCGGCTCTACACCATGCAATCAGTCTTGCCATGCAATGGCTATTGGGGCAGGAGGATGTCGACGCCGCGCTGAAACAGGTCAACAGCCTGCTCGAGAAAATCAACCGGCAACTACATGAAGCGCGCCAGCAACTACGCGACCAGCACCTTCAAAAACTGGGGCCGCTGGTTTCCGATCCCGCCCTCATCAACACCCCGTGGTGTGTTGTCAAGCGCGATGAAGAAGCTATTCCCTACGAAGTATTAGGCAAACATGGCAACACATGGATGCTGCTGGATCGATCCGCCACCAGTTTGCTGGAGATACCGGCAGAGCGTTTTCGCCAGGAAGTAGACAGCGGGCTGATACAGGAATCCGACGATTTTGATGAGCCCGTCCTCGAGCGCATCGCCGAGGCAACCCTGACCGCCAGCCTGGACGCGGTTCATGCCTATACCTGGCAAGACCCCGCCAGTGGCTGCCTCAAGCGCAGCGCCCTGATGGACCAACTGGAGCGATTGCTTGCGCATCCTGTTACCGAGCCCGCCACGTTCTGCGCCCTGATCGAAATCCCCACCATGCGCCCCTGTCTATCGTCCCTGCCCGGGGACGAACTGGCTGTCATGCAGAAACGAACCGGCGAACTGCTGCTTGAAGTGCTCGACGACGGTGAGCACTGTGGCCGTCTCAGCGATGTGTCCTTCTTGATGGTGTTTTCACCACAGGCGCCAGATCGGCTGCAAAGCCGTCTTTCCCGACTCAAGGCGGATCTGGAGAATTTGCATCCCGAATGGAAAATGATCGGCGCGGTGGTGCCGCTGGTGGAAGACGACACCACACCCACTTCGTCCAGCATGCTGCGCCGTGCCAACATGGCCTGTGCGCCGCAACGCCAGCATGCCCAATTTGATTTGTCGACCCTGAGCAAGGTCTTGCCACCGACCAACCAGATCGACCCGCTTCCATTCTCGTCGCTTTACTTGCGCTGCCAGAAAATAGCGTCTTGCCGTGACAGCGGCACCTCACATTACGAGGTTCTGCTTGGTGTCAGCGAAGCACTGGTGCCTCGCCATACTACCCAAAGTTTCGTCGTCATGGCCGAGCAATCCGGACTCATATACGATCTGGACATGTGGGTATTGCGCTCGGTGCTCGACTGGATGGACCGCTACCCAGACCAGCTCGCACAATTAAGCGGCCTGTCCGTCAACTTGTCCGGCAACAGCCTGACCCAGTCTGACCACGTTGGCGCGATCGTGAGCCTGCTCTCCACCCGCCCGCATCTCACGCAAAAGCTCATTTTTGAAGTCACCGAAACAGCCGCCATCAACAATCTGGACGTAGCCGTGCGATCGCTGCACGCATTGCGCACGCTGGGATGCCGAATTGCACTCGATGATTTTGGCAGTGGATACAGTTCCTATGGCTACCTGCGCAGCCTTCCGCTCGACTACCTGAAAATAGACGGGACCTATATCCGCAATATCCTCAGCGACAAGACAGACCAGGCGCTCACTGCGTCCATGGTGGACGTAGCTCACGCGCTGGGGCTTAAAGTCATTGCCGAATATGTGGACAGCGAAGCTGTCCACGACTGGCTAAAGGATCTGGGAGTGGACTATGTCCAAGGCTACTGGGTTCACCAGCCCGAACGGCTGGACGGTCTGGTTCTGCACTGATATCAGGCTTTTTTGGCCTCTGCCCCGACCACCTGCTTGTTGATCGCCCATTGCTGCGCAATCGACAGGATATTGTTGACCACCCAGTACAACACCAGGCCAGCCGGAAAGAACACGAACATCACCGTAAACGCCACCGGCATGATCATCATGATCTTGGCCTGCATCGGATCCATCGGTTGCGGGTTGAGCTTCACCTGCAGGATCGAGGTCGCCCCCATGATGATCGGAAGAATGAACCAGGGATCCGGAGCGGTCAGGTCGGTAATCCAGCCCAACCAGGGCGCACCGCGCATTTCAACCGCGGCCAGCAGCACCCAGTACAGCGCAATGAATACCGGAATCTGAATCAGGATCGGCAGACATCCCCCGAGCGGATTGATCTTCTCGGTTTTGTACATGTCCGCCATGGCTTGATGCAGCTTGGCCCGGTCGTCGCCAAAGGATTCCTTGAGTTTCTGCAGACGCGGCGTCAGCTTCTTCATCTTGGCCATCGACTTGTAGCCCGCTGCCGACAACGGATAAAGCACCAGCTTCAGGAGCATCGTCAAAATGATAATGGCCCATCCCCAGTTGCCGACCAAACGTTCTATTTGTGCCAGCGACCAGAAAATTGGATAGGCAAGCGGCGTCAGCCAGCCATAGTCGCGTGCAAGTTCCAGCCCGGGTGCCGTTTTTTCAAGGATTTTCTGCGTCTGCGGCCCCGCAAACAGCGGCATCGTGAATGTCTTTTGCTGACCGGGCGCAAGCAGGCCTTCGGACAGGATGACCCCTGCCGAATACAAATCGTTGCCCAAGGCGCGGGCATAATATTCACGCTTGATATTGCCCTCGGGCAACCAGGCCGAAACAAAGTGATGCTGCACCATGCCGACCCAGCCGTTATCGGCCGATTTGTCGAATTCTGCCTTGCCTTCCTCTATGCTTTTGAATGCGACCTTCTGGAATTTCTTGGCGTCGGTATAAAACGCCGGCCCGGTATACGTGTGCAGGAAGAACGAGGCGCCACGCGGTGCGCCACCGTACCGAGTAAATTGATAATAGGGTGTCAGATCAATCGGTTTGGTGCCGTTGTTTGTCACGCGAGTGCGGACCATGATCTGATAACTGCCGCGTTTGAAAACATAGGTTTTTTCAACACGTACGCCGGTGGCGGGATCATCCCACACCAGGGGCACTTCCAGTTGTACCGCACCGCCGGTCAGACGATAGGTGCCCGGATTGAGTTGGTAAACACTGCGATGCGTCGGCAAGCCCTGCCCGATCATGCCGCTTTGCGCCAGGTAGGGTTGCGTCTGTCTATCTTCAAACAGGGTAAAAACCTGATTCTTGTTTTCCGTTTCGCGATACTTCAAAAGCTTTAGCTGCCGCAAATCACCGCCATTGGCGTCGATGGTTGCGCTGAGAACATCGGTTTCCAC
>CAJDTZ010000036.1_pt2 | contig 12690 bp, 15 predicted proteins | sample 7390551 | NCBI WGS metagenome assembly CAJDTZ01 (sample SAMEA7055662, study PRJEB34461) | soil metagenome | biome: terrestrial ecosystem; feature: Peninsula; material: soil | place: Antarctica | collected 2016 | reverse complement strand
ATCGCAGGTCCCGCGGCGTTGTTGAGGGCGAGGACGGAATCCAGCTCGTGCTCACGCACGTCGCGGATGGCGATCGACATTCCTTTGGCTCCGTGTGGCTTGTTGCGGATGGTACTGGTCGCGTAGGACCTGATCGCAATTGTCGCACGCACCGATCCGGTCGGCCATGACCTTCGGTGCAGGCGCGGACATGCGTTAACGGGTTATAAGGCGCAATGCTTGCTCGCCTTTCCCATACCCGCTTGTTGCGCTTCGCCGGCCTGTTCACCTGGGCCATGGCCTGCCTGCCATTGCTCTATTCCTGGATCGCCCAGTCACGGGAATCATTGGGCGAAGAGGGTGTCACCCACGTCATGCCGTGGCAGGGCTGGGCCTGCTACCTGGCCTTTGGCATCGGATATTGGTGGCTGACCCGTGGTCTGGGGCAGCGCCGGCAAGCACTGGATTACGTGCTGCTGGCGATCACCACCCTGGCCGCGGTTGGCCTGGGGTTCTACAGCGAGTCCGGTCTGGGCAGCGTGCTGTTGATGGTGGCGGCCTGCGTGTTGCCCTGGCTACTACCATTGCGGTTGGGCGTGATCTGGCTCGTGGGGGCGCAGCTGGCGGTGGTCCCTGTATTCATGTTTGGGCTGAAGTTCCCGCTGTTCGAAGCCTTCATGCAGTCGATGCTCTATGCCGGGATTTCCGGTTTCGTGTTCATCACCAGTCTTGTTGCGTTGCAGCAGTCTGAGGCTCGCGAAGAACAGCGGCGGCTCAATGCCGAACTTCGCTCGACCCGGGCCTTGCTGGCCGAAAGCGCCCGCGTCAACGAGCGCACCCGCATTTCCCGGGAGCTGCATGACCTGCTGGGCCACCACCTCACCGCGCTCAGCCTGAACCTGGAAGTGGCTGGCCATCTGTCGCAGGGCCGGGTCAAGGAGCACGTGCAGCAGGCGCATACATTGGCTCGTTTGTTGCTGACCGACGTGCGCGAAGCGGTCAGCCAGCTTCGCGACAGTGGGGCGATCGACCTGGGCGCAGCGCTGCGCCCATTGGCCGAGAACGTGCCCAAACTCGCCATCCACATGGATGTTCAGCAGCCCCTGACCCTGGACGATCCTGAGCGCGCACATGTGTTGTTGCGATGCGCGCAGGAAGCGATCACCAATGCCGTGCGCCATGCCGATGCCCGCAACCTGTGGCTGAATGCGGAAAATGATGGTGAATGCATCATCCTGCAGGTGCGCGACGATGGCGGCGGGACCGACCAACTTGCCAACGGCAACGGATTGCAGGGCATGCGCGAACGCCTGCGCCAACTCGGCGGCCAGTTGGAGATCGAGACCAGCGCCGGGCAAGGCTTCCGACTCACCATGACCCTGCCGAATGGCCCCAGCGCCACTGCCGGCATCCACGAAGGAGTGGCCGCATGAATCGACCCGACCCTATCAGTGTCTTCCTGGTCGACGACCAGACCCTGGTGCGCCAGGGCATCCGTTCCCTGCTTGAGTTGGCTGAGGGCATCGAAGTGGTCGCAGAGGCCTCGGATGGCCGCCAGGCGGTTGAGACCATTCCGCAGGTCAAGCCGGATGTCGTGTTGATGGACATGCGCATGCCGGCGATGTCTGGCCTGGAGGCCCTGCAGGCACTTGGGCAGATGGGCGCCCTGCCGCCGACCATTATCTTGACCACGTTCGATGACGATCAACTGGTGTTGGCCGGGATCAAGGCCGGTGCCAAGGGCTATCTGCTCAAGGATGTTTCGCTGGAGCAGCTGGTGAATGCGATCCAGGCGGTGGCCGGTGGTGGTTCGCTGGTACAGCCGGTGGTCACCCAGCGCCTGCTGTCCGGGCTGGAGCACATGCGCAACGAGTTCGTGAGCCTGGACCGGCCGGATCCATTGACCGACCGCGAGACCGAGATCCTGCGCCTGATGGCCTCGGGCTTCTCCAACAAGGAGATCGCCAATTCGCTGGGCGTGGCGGAAGGCACGATCAAGAACCACGTCTCCAATATCCTGTCCAAGCTCGGCGTGCGCGACCGTACCCGGGCGGTGCTGAAGGCATTCGAGCTGCAATTGGTGTAATCCGTCGCGATTTGTCGACATTCCCCCTCGCCCGAGCCACGACGGGTTTGGTAGGATGGCGGGTCTGCGCGGCGACCCCCGCGAGCGACCCTCCCGGAGATTCCTGAATGACTCGTTTGATCGAGATCCTGATTTCCCTCGCAATCGTTACAGCGCTGTACCTGGCCGTGGCGTTGGTATTGCCATCCCAGCGTCATCTGTCCGAGAAGATCGAGACCAATCGCAAGTTGACGATCGTGTTCGACTCGCTGAACAGCCTGCGTCGTTTCAAGTCCTGGAACCCGCTGATGCTGCGGGATCCGCGCGCGCAGCTCAAATTCTCCGGGCCGGAGTCCGGCGTAGGTGCGCGGCTGGACTATGTGTCCACGAATGACCGCATCGGTGACGGATTCTGGGAAATCACCGAGAGCGTCCCGCGCGAGAAGATCGCGTACAAACTCGAAAATATCGAGCGTGGCGACAATAAGCGCACTGCGTTCATGTTCAAGCCAACCGGCCGCAACAACCGCAACGTCGAGATCACCCAGACCTTCGACGTCGATTACGGTTGGGACCTGATTGGCCGTTATGCCGGCCTGTATGTCGCGCGCCATGTTGGCGATGACATGAAGCTTGGCCTGTCGCGGATCGTGACGATGCTGGCCGCCGTGCCGAACGTCGACTATGCGGTGTCAGGCAGCAAGTTGACAACGCCGAAGGTGGTCGATCGGCCGGCCGAGGACGTCCTGTACGTCACCGCCGGCAACGTGGAGCGGGGCAATTCGCAGATCCAGGCGTCCCTGATTGCCAACACCGAGTGGATCCGCCGGGTGATGGACGCCAACAACCTGGAAGCCGTCGGTCCAATGCGCATCATCACCACCGACCTTGGCCGCGAGACCTACAACTTCGATGTCGCCCAACCAGTCCGCAAGAAGGACGGCGGCGCGGTCGGCAATTTGAGCCTGCAGGGGCCCGTGCTGTACGTGCAGAACAAGCCGGGCAAGGTGGCCATGGCGTCGTACACCGGTTACATGGCCGAGTTGGAGAATGCGCGCAATGCGCTGCGCGCTTGGGCGCTCACGGCCGGTTATGAAGTCACGGACCGTGCCTACGAGTCCTACAAGTCGGGTATCGCTGGTTCCTTCAGCGAGAATGGCCAGTTCGATGTGTACTGGCCCCTGAAGTAAGCATGGTGGTTTGACAGTCCTGATCGAACGCCGCGCTTGTCGCGGCGTTCGTTTTTCCGGCAACTGGATAGCGAGGGGTCGCAACGATGCCGCGCCATGCACGGGGATTTGACACCGACGCTGCATTCGCACACCTGAGCAAGCGTGACCGCAGGCTCGCTGCCTGGATGCGCAGGTTGGGCCCGATTGACGCGGATCCGCGCTGGGGGAAGTCATTCGATCCAGTCGATGCCCTGTCCCGCGCCGTCCTCTATCAGCAGCTGAGCGGGAAGGCGGCCGCGACCATCGTCGGGCGTGTGGAAACGGCGATCGGCAGTGAACGTCTCCATTGCGATACGCTCGCCCGCTGCGACGACGCCAGCATCCGTGCCTGCGGTGTCTCCGGCAACAAGTTGCTTGCGTTACGTGACCTCTCCAAGCGCGAGGCGGCTGGTGAAATCCCCGACCTGCGACGGATGTCGACCATGCACCAGGATGCGATCGTCGATGCGCTGGTGCCGATCCGTGGGATCGGCCGCTGGACCGTGGAGATGATGCTGATGTTCCGCCTGGGACGGCCGGACGTGCTGCCCGTGGACGATCTTGGCATCCGCAAGGGCGCCCAGGTCATCGACACGCTGGACATGATGCCGACCTCGAAGGCGTTGGCCGCGCGCGGTGAACGCTGGGGCCCATATCGCAGCTACGCAAGCCTGTACCTGTGGAGGATCGCGGATGCCCCGGTTGCGACCGCAAGGCCGACCAAGCGGTCGCAGGACTAGGCGGCGTTCAATGGACGATCGACGCGCCGGCCCTCGTGTGTCCCACCAGGCCTAACAAGGCGAACGGCGTGGAACCTCATGCCATCACTGCCGCCACCAGGACCATGCCGCCGGACACCAGCGACGCCAGCGCAATCAATCTGAGGTATGGCAGCGCGAGGGGTACCGCTTTGCTCGCGAAGCGTCGATGCCATTGCCAGGGCACCAGCAGGAGCACCGCAGTGGTGGCCAGGATGACCCACCCGACTGTGGAAAATACCGGTGCATACAGCATGCTCGGGGCTTGCAGGACGAGCGCGCCGCCAACGGCGAGTCGGGCGGCCAACTCGATGTAGTGAAGCGATGCAGAGCTGGCAAAGCCGAGCAGGAAGCGTGAGGCGGACGCGGGAGCCACCCACGCGACTACGCCGAGGCCTATCAGGTAGGCGCCTGCCATGCAGACCACCAGCATGGCGATCATCGCCGGCATCGCCCGGCGACCTCGAACTCGTCCTGGCGCACTGGCAACCGGATGAGCTGATCCAGCCACGTTGTAGTGGCTTGCATGCCACCTACGCCGGGCTGATCGAAACCGGCTTGAACCACTTCGGCGACGTCTTTATCGCAACTCATCTTGCTACTCCAGGATGGCGCTATCGCCAACTCTAGTCACTTATCCAGTTGTGTGCCGGGGCACCTCTTGCGCGTCACCGGCGTGTCCGTCCTGCTGACGCATGGCGCGCCTGTCGTATGGGCTGGTCATCGTCAGTTGTCGGTCATCCACCAGATGGGTGTAGATCATGGTCGTATTGATGTGCGCATGACCCAGGAGGGCCTGGATGCTGCGGATGTCGCAACCGTCCTCGAGCAAATGGGTCGCAAAGCTGTGGCGCAAGGTGTGCACGGTGACTCGCTTGCTGATGCCGGCTTGCCGGGCTGCGTGGCGAATCGCGCCCTGCAATGTGCTCGGGTTCACGTGCCAGCGTCCGCTGATACCCGTTTTCGCATCATGGAACAAGGCACTCGAAGGGAAGACGAATTGCCACGTGAAATCCTTGCTTGCTGTCGGCTTTTGCCGCGCGTAGGCCTGCGGCACGACGCTTGCCCCGTCACCGCGACTCAGATCCTCGACATGCAAGGCCTTGACCTTGAGCAGGTGTGCCTGCAGCGGTTGCACCAGGTCTGAAGGGAGCAGGGTGAGGCGGTCCTTGCGGCCCTTGCCATTGCGTACGTGGACCCGCCGATTCGCGAAGTCGATGTCTTGGACTCTCAATGCCAGCGTTTCCGAAACACGCAGGCCGGCGCCATAAGCCAATCCCGCCATCAGCAGTCGAGTTCCGGACAGGGTGCCGAGCAAACGCCGGACTTCGTCGGCGGAAAGCACTGAGGGAATGCGTTTGTATTTCTTCGCCCTCAATGCATCGATGGGACGTTCCAGCGGGCGTTCCAGCACCTCCTTGTACAGGAATGCGAGTGCGGCCAATGCCTGGTTCTGGGTCGATGACGAGACGTTCCGCTCGGATGCGAGGAAGGACAGGAAGGCCTCGATATCGCTGGCCCCCATCCCCTGTGGATGGCGCTTGCCATGGAACAGCACGTAGTGCCGCACCCAATGGCAATAGGCCTGTTCGGTGGATCGCGCGTATCCCTTCAGGCGGATTTTTGCTCGGACCTGGTCGAGTAGCCTGGGTTGCTGGATCGTTGCTTGCATGGGGCGGCTCCTGGAGATGGAGCCCGCATGAGAGCAGACGCGAACGCGGCAGGGTCACTGCGGCGCAAGGGTGGTTGGCCCTGAAACCACGCGGACCACGATGCCGATGCTGTCGCGCTTCCCGCATGCCGGACTGAACCACTGATGTCTTCGAGGCAGGACAGGTGGACGTTGATCGTATGGTGGTGCAGATGCGCCGCAGGCCCGGCATGAAGGGCTCGTCAGGCCTTGCTGAAGAAAAAGTGATCAATGCCGACGACGAGACTGATCACCACTGATGCCGTGACATAGCAAAAGAATTGATCGCGGATGGTCAATTTGAGGCGCCGGCTAGCCACATAGGTCAGGACAAAAAGTGTTCCGATGACGGCAAGCGGCAGGCTCCAAAGGCCCAGTCCAAGCGCTGTGCTGATCCGAGCTTCGTCGTTGGGGTTGAAGTAGCTGACGGCGCCAGCCAATAGACGGCTGAAGAACGCCATGTAGAGCATGCCAAACCCAAGCAGGGAGGCTTGTTGCCTGACAAGCATGAAGCCAACAAGACCGATGACGATGGTGATCGCGGGTCCAGCCGCCGAGATCAACATTTCATGTGTGGCGTTGAGGGTATCCGTGGCCCACACATGGTTGGGGCTCGCCATCATTTGGTGCCCCAACGACACTCCCATCGCCCAGTGTGCGAGCTCGTGGACCATGAAGGACGCTATGCCTATGGCAAACAGCATCAGATAGAAGTGCTTGTTCAGCCTGGTCTTGGCGTGTGTCATTTCCCCTCCTGCGTTGAGGCCCAACACCTCAGTCAAGCCGGGCCGCGACGCGGGCTCGGCTTGAACGAATGGATTGACCGCAGCTCACTGTTCTTCGGGCGGCTCCCAGAGTTCTACCTTGTTGCCCTCTGGGTCGATCACCCAACCAAACTTGCCCTGCTCTGATTCTTCAGTCCGGTCTTCCACATTGCAGCCCTCGGTTCTGAGAGTGGAAATCAGTCCATGCAGATCAGCGACCCGAAAATTGATCATGAAGCTGGCGGTCCCAGGCTCCAGGTAGGTTGTATCGCTCTTGAACGCGCTCCAGATGGTGATGCCTTTTTCACTTCCTGGCCCACCCCAGTTGAATATGGCACCGCCCCAGTCGGTGACATCTAGCCCAAGGTGATCCCTATACCAAGCACCAAGAGCCTTTGGATCCTTTGACTTGAAGAAGATTCCTCCGATTCCTGTAACACGCTTCATGGCGCACTCCAATTGGGCCGCTAATTTCTAGTACGGTCTAACACTCTGGTTGATTCGCGTGCGTCACCACGTTCGTTTGATTGATTTGCCAGGCGGCACCGACAAAACTCCCGGCGAGAGGGAAATCAGAGCGCCTCGATAGAAGTGTGCCGCGCCAGAGGCTAGCGCAAGTCTAGCAACCGGCGCTGTGTCGAGGCCGCGAAGCGGGCTTGGCTTGAACGAATTGTCAGCCGTCATTGTGCTTGCTTACGGCGTAAACGTGTTGAGTGCGAGGCTTGCCGCGAGTGGTGACGTTCTGCGTATTCACCTTGCACATGCCAACTCGCTCAAGTAAGCGGATGGACGAAACATTGCGTGTATCAGAGATACCGAAGATTGTCTCGGCGCGCGTATGTTCAAAGATCATCTTGATTGCTTCAATGACCGCTGCGGTGGCCAGTCCACGCCCTTGCGACTCGCGTCTCAATGTAAATCCAATCTCTGCATTTGCGGAGTCGCTAGCGAGGATCAATCCAATATCCCCAATCAGATCTGATGTGCTGGGGTCAGCAATTCCTATCTGGCACCAGATCCCTGGTCGCAAGAGCTTTGTCTTGCTCATATGGATAAGGAGATCTCGAGCATCCTTGTCGGCAGTTGGCGCCCAGCCTTGAAATCGCGCCAATTTGGGGTCATGGCGATATGCCTGAAAAGCGCAAAGGTCCTCCGCACAAAGGCGGCGCAGCACAACGCCGTCTGCAGTTCGAGGTAATGGGTCAGTCATTCGCGTTGCTATGACGGCTAACACCTGAGTTGAGCCGGCCAGAGAATGCGGCCGGGGTTAGCGCAAGTCTAACAACCGGCGCTGTGCCGAGGCCGCGAAGTGGGCTCAACTTGAACGACTAGTTAGCGCCGATGTTCCTTGCGGAAGTGAAGCAACTGACCTTGAAACCAGACCTTGCTATCAACGGTTGCCTTGCCTGGGCACCTGACTTGGTATGCCTTGCCACTCATGCTGCTCTCCGTAGCCGCGCGTGCGATGAACGATTCTGCCGAATCCACGAGATGTTTCTTGACCAAGTAGTCGTATTTGCGCTTCAAGTGCTCAGAGGCTTTCGTGGCGTTGTACCAAGAGCCATTGCGATTGAACTCGCAGCCTGACGTCTCGAGTGATGTGAAAAGCGAGGTGATCTCACGTGTGGTTGAAGCAGTAGGTGTTTGGGCAGAAGCGAGGCCAAAAGCGATGAGAAATGCCAAAGTGAGTTGAGATTTGATCATGCGATTGGCGCCAACACCTGAATTAAGCCGGGCCGGCGCAGCGGCCGAGCGTTGTGCTGCAGGTTAGCGCACTAGGCCAGTCCATGAGCGGGCTCAGCTTGAACGACTAGTTAGGGCTGGATTCCGTGGTCCTTTGCGACCACAAGATAGGCGGGGCCAGATACTGAACTTGGCTGCTCCATAACCCGCACTTCGTCTCCTACTTGCAGGGTACGGCCGTTCACTACCTCAGCAAGGACTACTGATCCATCCGTGAGGCGAACAGAGACGTCCTCTACGCCAGCGCCGCGATCCAGGGCAGCGCCTACTGAATCGATCGACTCGACCACGCCCTCGATAGGGTGAGAAGTCGAGGTCAACAAGCGAGAGACGAGAATGATGCCCATTAAGCCGAATGCAAACAGCACAACCATGGGCCCTTTGGATTTCGGCTCCTCCAAATCTGCGAAATTGTCTTTCATGAGCCCTGATACCTGAGTTAAGCCGGGCCGGCGCAGCGGACGAGGCTGACGCTAGTCTAGCAACGGCGGAACGCCGAGGCCGCGAAGCGGTCTCGGATTGAACGAATAGTTAGAGCGCTAAGATTTCCATACCAAGTGCAACACTTGGTTTGGAAGTGTGGGCGAGCTGTCGGACACTTGGAATTACTCCGGCAAGAGTTCTTCCATGACGTACCGACAGCTCGCCCGAGACGAACGATACATGATCGTCGAGCTACGCCGACAGCGCTGCGGATTGAGCGAGATGGATCACCTGATGGGGCGATCTCGCAGCACGATCTGGCGGGAGCTGAAGCGCAACATGATCACCGACGCCGCACGGCTTTGGCTACTGCGTCAGCAAAGCGCAGGAGCAGCGCAACGGACGTTTGCGGCGCAGCCGCCGAGGTCCCCAACACAGCCCAGAGGATTGCGCTCTGGTCCGGCGATTGCTATTGGAGCAGTGGAGCCCAGAACAGATTTCCGGGACGTTGGGCCGGTTAAATGAACTGCAGATCAGCCACCAGACCATCTACCGATACATCCGCCGCGACAGGCGAGCGGGCGGGGTGCTCTGGCAGGAACTGCGCAGGCGCTACAAGCGCAGGAAACGCCACTACGGGCTGGAGAAGCGAGGCAGGCTGCGGGGCAAGCCGATGAACGAGGTTCGGCCCGAACGCGTGGAGGGTCGCCAAGAACTGGGTCACTACGAAGGCGATACCGTGCATGGCGCGATCTGGGAGAAGACGTGTGTCCTGACCTTGGTGGAGCGGGCCACGGGCCTTGTGCTAGTGGGGAGGTCACGCGACAAGACGGTGAAGTCCGTCAACAAGGTGCTGATTCGCTTGCTGGATGAGTCGCCTCTGCCGGTGCGCACATTGACGCTGGATAACGGCACCGAGTTTCACGGCTATCGATCCGTGGAGGAGGCGACCGGTGTGCAGATCAACTTCGCCCGGCCGCACCATCCCTGGCAGCGAGGCTCCAACGAAAATGCGAACGGACTACTAAGGCAGTACTGGCCCAAGCGCGCATCCAAGCAGAAGCTGAGCCAGTGTCAATGCGACCAAGTTGCCCACAAACTCAACTCACGACCGAGGAAACGCTATGGGTATCTCAGCCCACTACAATTCATTACCTAGGTGTTGCACTTGTTGGTTGAATTCACCCCTCATCCCGGTATGGGTTCTGACTAAGGACTTGATGATATTCGGACTTTTTTCTACGTGCCCAATCTGAGCTGAGACGGGTCAATAGGTCGACATTCTTGGAGAAGTATTGACGCCGGAAATCCTCACTTGGAATTCTATTCTGAAGCTCGAATTGCAATGCAATGCCAGTTGTTACGTCATCCATCAGCCAGTAAAGCAGTTCATCCTCACTTTGGGCGACCTTGCGCTCGAGCTCTGAGCCGCGCTCAGTTATGACGTAGTTGTACTTTCCGTCAACAAGTTCGATGTGTGGAGAGCCGTCGTCACCCGGGCGGGTTTGGACTTCACTTTGAGAGGAATACCTTGGCTTGTATGGCGCTAGTAGCCCACAAAGCTGAGTATATCGCCCTTGAAGACCGCCAAAGTCTTTGTCCATGAGGTCTAGCACCTGAGTTAATCCGGGCCGGCGCATCGGCCGAGGCTGGTGCCAGTCTAGCAACCGGCGACATGCCGAGGCCGCGAAGCGGGCTCGGCTTGAACGAATAGTTAGACGCCACGAGCGGGCTCTTACCGGCGTTCTTCCATCAGTCCCACGAGATTCCCGTCCGGATCACGCAGGAACCCAATCCATAGATCATGGTCGGGCATCTTGGACGCAAACTGCGGTGCACGTTCATTCTTGGCGCCACGAGACACGATCGCCGCGTGTGTCACCTCAATGTCGAAGACCTTGAAGTAGAGCGTGGAATTGGCACCAACGGCGCCTGATCCCTGCGGGGTAGACAACATGATGCGAATGCCAGATGCATCCAGGAATGCAAGATCAGGTCCGGAGCTGAACAAAAAAGTGAGGCCAAGCATGTCACGGTAAAAACCAAGCGCCGTCTCAACGTCGCTTACAGTTACAGCAATCTGACTGATCTGCGAGAGCTTTGGTTCTTTGTCCATGATTGCGGCCTTGTATTTGTGGCGTCTAACACCTGAGTTAAGCCGGCCAGCGCAGCGGCCGAAGCTGGCGCAAGTCTAACAACCGGCGACATGCCGAGGCCGCGAAGCGGGCTCGGCATGAACGATTAGTTAGGGCTGCTCTTCAGTTGATGAATCCATCCAGTCGTATTCCCAAGTCCATGGCATATTTGACTCTCCCAGTATGAAGTATGCGAGATCCGGGAAGAGACGCTCGGCTCGAACGTCATTGGCCAACATTACGACGCAGCGTTTATGGCGCTCAAAGCATAGGACCATGTTGCCGGTTGAATCGTTGTGACCACCTTTGAACCAGGCAAGGCCACTTCTATCCTGGAAAGTGATCAGTCCTAATCCGGCAGCGAGGCTGATGCTTGTATTTCCGGAATTTGATTTCTCAGCGAGCGTTGGAAATTGGTGTGCAGATAAAATTGGAGTCTGTGCCCTGACCATTTCAGCCCGCGATGCTTTACTGAGCCCGTCCCCACGCACGATTGCAGACCACAATCGTGCCTGATCTGAGATGCTCGTATCCATTGAGCCAGCAGCGCTGACACTGCTGCGCTCATCATGCGGCTCTGTCGAGCCATCGAGCTTGTAGCCGTCTGCAAGATTGGTCGAGAAATCCGGACGCCAAGTCATGCTGCTGTTTGTCATGTTGAAACGATCAAAGACACGCGTCTTCATTTCCTTTCCAACGTCTAATCCTAGCCCCTGTTCTAGGATCAGCTGGAGGATATAGAATCCCTCACCGGAGTAGCCGTACCGTGTTCCAGGCGCAGTGTGGATACGCAGCTTTTGATCAGGTTCAAGCCATCGGAAATTGGCGAATCCGGACGTGTGGCTTAGCAGGATTCGTGGGGTCAATTTTCGCCAGCGCTCATCGCTTGCCAGATCCCTGTAGTCGTAGTCGTCGCTGTCGTACTGGGGCAGAGGCTTGGGAAGAAGATTAGCGACTGAGTCGTCGAGATTCAGTCGCCCCTCATCCACTAGCTGCAGCAGCATGTAGGTGAATGCGGTTTTTGTCAGCGAGGCGCCATACATGACGGTTTCCGTTGTCAGCGGAAGATTTTGCGCCGCACTTCTGTGACCGTAAGCTGCAACGTGTTCCACGTTGCCTTGATCGATGACGGCAATTGCTAAGCCCTCGACATTCTCCCGCTTCATCAAGCGACTGGCCTCTGCGCCAATCGCCACTCCATTTGGAATTGATGGTCTCAAAGGTGCGGCGACGCAGCCGGATAACAAGAACAGGAGCGTCAACGAAGTAGTGGGTTTCATAAAAGCCCTAACACCTGAGTTAAGCCGGGCCGGCGCAGCGGCTGAGCAGTGTGCTACACGATAACGCACAAGGCGAGGCCGCGAAGCGGGCTCGCCTTGAACGAATAGTTAGCTGCTACTCGTAGTGAGACCACATGCGTAGGACTTTGACTGTGTGTTCGGCCTGCAACACTTCATACACCAATCGATGTTGAATGTTTATGCGCCTTGAGTAAGCACCTGTCAGATCCCCAACAAGCTTCTCGTACGTTGGAGGTGTTTGGAAAGGGTTTTCGGCGAGCACAGACAGCAAAGTCTGTGCTTTTTGTTTAAGACCTGAAGACGCGAGGTTGCGCGCGTCTTTTTGTGCTTGTTTGGTAAAGACGACGCGCCAAATCACCAGTCGAGCTCAGTAGTGCATGAGTCAGCTGTCTCAGCCATTCCGGCCTTGATGGACTCACGCATGCCAGGCACTGAGAGCAAGAAGAGCGTTTCTTGAATTGCGGCCCAGTCTTCCTCGGCGATCAGCACGGAGGTGCTGCGCTTGCCAGAAATTACAATTGGCTGGTGAGACTCTGCCGCCTGATCCATGAGGCGATAGAGGTTGGCGCGTGCTTCGCTGGCGGAAAGTGTTGTCATCATTGGCTCAAAGGATCTTTACGA
>CAJDTZ010000069.1_pt1 | contig 12804 bp, 16 predicted proteins | sample 7390551 | NCBI WGS metagenome assembly CAJDTZ01 (sample SAMEA7055662, study PRJEB34461) | soil metagenome | biome: terrestrial ecosystem; feature: Peninsula; material: soil | place: Antarctica | collected 2016 | reverse complement strand
CGCAGCGGGGCCAACTACATGACGAAACTCGACCAGGGCCCGCCGGTCAATCGGCATCGTCCTTCGGTGGATGTCCTGTTCGATTCGGCCGCCGTCAGCGCGGGCAAGAATGCGGTTGGCGTCATCCTGACCGGCATGGGCAAGGACGGTGCGGCCGGCATGCTGAAAATGAAGCAGGCCGGCGCCTACAACCTGGCGCAGGACGAAGCCTCGTGCGTGGTATTCGGCATGCCCAAAGAGGCCATTGCGGCCGGGGCCACGCATGAAGTCGGTCCTCTGCACGAATTGCCGGGCCGGGTGTTGTCGTTCTTTGCGAAGCACGGTGAGCGTGCAATGCGGGTCTGAGATACGGTGCAGGCAGACGCGCCTGCTGCAGGCAGAATGCCGCACGAAGCGCGCTTGCAAACAGGCTGTTTGCGCGCTTAAGTTTGAGAGTGGGATGCCGATTAACCGAGTAACAAAACATTGTATAAGTGGAGTGCTGCATGGCTGACCCAAACACAAAATTCCTGGTCGTTGACGACTTTTCAACGATGCGTCGCATCGTGCGAAACCTGCTCAAGGAGCTGGGCTACTCCAATGTCGAGGAAGCCGAGGATGGCGCGGATGGCCTGGCCAAACTGAAGGCGGGCAATTTCGACTTTGTCGTGTCCGACTGGAACATGCCGAATATGGATGGCCTGACCATGCTGCAGAATATTCGCGCCGATGAGGTTTTATCCAAGTTGCCGGTCCTGATGGTGACCGCCGAAGCCAAGAAGGAAAACATCATTGCTGCGGCCCAGGCCGGTGCCAGCGGCTATGTGGTCAAGCCCTTCACGGCCGCCACCCTTGACGAGAAACTGGCCAAGATATTCGAGAAGCTTGAGAAGGCAGGGGCCTGAGGTGGAGAGCGCATCCGCCAATCCCGCAGCGGGGGCGGCCACGTCCGCCGCACCTGGCACATTAAGCACTGAGGAGGCCGAATTGCTGGTTCGGGTCGGCTACATCACCCGCACCCTGCATGACAGCCTGCGTGAACTCGGCTTCGACAAGGTCCTGGAAAAAGTTTCCATGGACATTCCGGATGTCAAGGATCGCCTGAACTATGTGGCGCGGATGACCGAGCAGGCCGCGCAGCGCGTGCTCAACGCCACCGATACGGCCATCCCCATGCAGGAACGGATCGATGCCGGCGCCACCGAAATCCTGGGCGGCTGGGAAGCCACCCTGAAAGCGCCTTTTTCCGAGTCCGCTTACCGCGACATGGCCACGTTGACCATGCAATGCCTGGCCGACATGCGCGCTGATTCCAGTGCCACCAAGCAGCAATTGCTCGACATCATGATGGCGCAGGATTTTCAGGATCTGACCGGTCAGGTGGTTCGCAAGGTGACCGATCTGGCCCATGTGATCGAGAAGCAGCTGGTGTCCCTGCTGGTTGAATTCTCGCCCAGCGAGTTGCGCCGGGAGTCCAGCAGCAGCGGTTTGCTGAACGGTCCGCAGGTCAGCCCGGAAAACAGGAGCGATGTGGTGGCCGATCAGGAACAGGTGGACGACCTGCTGGACAGCCTGGGGTTCTAAGCTTCGGGCAGCGGGCTGTTTGCCCTGCTACGTTATAACGCAACGCATCCGGGTCTGCCTTTTGGCAGGCCCGTTTCTTTTTCAGCGCGGTATGGGTCGCGTCGAACTGTGCGAACAGGCGGCGGGGAATCAGGCGAAGGGTTGGCTTCAGGGCCCACCCGGGCGCAAGGTTTGAATCACTATTGACGTGGTCTTGAATCCGTTCTGAATGAGCAGTTCCAGTTGCGGCGCGAAGTAGGGCAGGGTCACGTTCAGCATGATCAGCCCCACGCCCAGGGTAATGGGGAAGCCGATCGCGAAAATATTGAGTTGCGGTGCCGAGCGCGTGAGGATGCCGAGCGCGAGGTTGGTGATCAGCAAAATGGCGATCATGGGCAGCGCCAGTTGCAGCCCGACGGAAAACACGGTGGAGCCGAAGGCTGCCAGGCTGTAGAAACCGGCACTCGACAGATGCTGGGTGCTGACCGGCAGGGTCTGGAAGCTGTCGACAAGCACACCGATCAGTAGCAGGTGGGCGTTGACCGACAGGAACAGCAGCATGGCCAGCATGTTGACGAACTGGGCGATGACCAGCGTCTGGCCCGCGCTTTGCGGGTCAAAGAAGGACGCAAATCCCAAACCCATCTGCATGCCGATGATTTCGCCTGCGGCATCGACCGCGGCAAAGGCGACCCGCATGGTGAAGCCTATCGCCATGCCGATGAGCAGTTGTTGCAGCAGGATTAGCAGGCCTTGCCAGGAACCCAGTGCGACATCGGGCATGGGCGGCAGCGTAGGGGCCAGGATCAGGGCGATGAACACGCCGAGTCCGATCTTGACGTGACGGGGAACCGAGCGGTGGCCGAATACCGGCGCCACCATGATCAGTCCGAGGATGCGCGTCAGCGGCCAGATGAAGTTGATCAGCCAGGCGTTGAGCTGGGCATCGGTGAGGCTGATCATGAATGCGTGCGAGGGTGGACGTTAACCGACCATGCCGGGCAGGTCGGTTAGCACCCGCCGCATGTAATCAGTCATCACGGTCAGCATCCACGGTCCGGCGATGGCGAAGGTGATCAGCACCGCGAGCATCTTGGGGATGAACGATAGACTGGGATCATTGATCTGGGTGGCGGCCTGGAACACGCTGACCATCAGGCCGACCACCAGGGTAACCAGCAACACGGGAGACGCCACCAGAATGGTTATTTCCAGTGCGGTGCGGCCGAGGGTCATTACGCTTTCGGGTGTCATGGCAAACTCGATCGGATCAGGTTAGTAAAAACTTTGCGCCAGCGAACCGAGCAGCAGATTCCAGCCATCGACCAGCACGAACAGGATGATCTTGAAAGGCAGCGACACGATCGCAGGCGACACCATCATCATGCCCATTGCCATCAGAATGCTGGCTACAACCATGTCGATGATGAGAAACGGGATGAACACGGCAAAGCCGATCTGAAACGCGGTCTTCAGCTCACTCGTGATGTAGGCGGGAATCAGCACGCGCATCGGCACATCGGCGGCCGTTTTCAGCGGAGCCGATTTCGACATCTTGACGAACAGGGCGAGGTCGCTTTCGCGCGTCTGCTTCAGCATGAACGCGCGCAGGGGCACCGCACCCTTGTCCAGCGCTTCCATCATCTGGATGCGGTTTTCCGACAGCGGCTGGTAGGCCTCGACATAGATCTTGTCGAGCGTGGGGCCCATCACGAACAGGGTCAGAAAAAGGGCCAGGCCGATCAGCACCTGGTTGGGTGGCGACGACTGCGTGCCCAGCGCGTGGCGCAGCAGCGACAGCACGATGATGATGCGCGTGAAGCTGGTCATCATCAGCAGCGCGGCTGGCAGGAAGGACAGCGAGGTGAGGAACAGCAGGGTTTGCAGGCTCAGGGTATAGGTCTGGCCACCGCCGCCCCCCGGGGTGCTGGTAAAGGGGCCACGCCCACCACCAGCCAGGACTCGCCGACTTCCACCACCACCACCCGTTCGCGGGTGCCGACCGCAGCCGTGCTGACCACGCGCAGCAGGCTGGATGTTCCGACCTGGCTGACGCCCAGTCGTTTGGCCAGCCAGGCCGCGGCCGCGATCAGCAGCAGCACGGCGACCAGGCCGATCACGACCTGAAACAGGCTGCCGGCGGCGGAGACGACGGGCGCCGTTTCGGCCGGGGTGGCGGCAATCGCCCGAGCCGACAGGCTCGACGCGCTCAAGGCCGCCAACACGGATAGCCGAACCCGGCCGAGTTGACTCGCGCCGGGCTGAAACCAGGCAGACAGGCTGCGAGGTCTCATTTGTTGAGTTTCCGGATGCGTTCTGCGGGGGTGATGATGTCGGTCAGGCGCACGCCGAACTTGTCATTCACCACCACTACTTCGCCTTGCGCGATCAGGCAGCCGTTGACCAGAACGTCCATCGGTTCGCCGGCCAGACCGTCCAGTTCCACCACCGAACCCTGCGCCAGCTGGAGCAGATTCTTGATGGCGATCTTGGTGCGTCCGAGCTCGACTGTCAGCAGAACCGGAATGTCCAGAATGAAATCGATATCCTTGGCCAGGCCGTCGCCGGCAGGCGTGCCGGACAATTCCTTGAATATCTCCGGGCTTTCCGCAACGGGGGTCGCGGGTGTGGCCTGTTCGGCCATGGCGGCCGCCCAGTCGTCTTCCTCGATGGAATGGGTTGAATTTTCAGACATGTTTTTCTCCTGTTTGCGCATCGTTTGTGCCGCTGGACATCAGCTTCTCGACGCGCAGGGTGTACTGCCCGTTGAACTTGCCGTAGGCACATTCCATGACCGGGACACCGTCCACCTTGGCTTCGATGGTTTGTGGAATATCGAGTGGAATGACATCGCCCACTTTCATGTTGACGATGTCCCCCAGACTGATTTGCGCGGTGCCGAGGTCGGCGACGATCTCGACTTCCGCCATCTGGATCTGTTGCCGCATCAGGCGAACCCAGCGTTTGTCCACTTCCAGGTTTTCGGCCTGCAGGCTGCTGGTCAGCAGATCCTTGATCGGTTCGATCATCGAATAGGGGATGCAGAAATGCATTTCGCCGCTGACCTGGCCCAGTTCGATGGCGAAGGTGATGGTCACCACCACCTCATTGGGGGTGGCGATGTTGGCAAACTGCGTATTCATTTCCGAGCGGATGAATTCGAATTCGATCGGGTAGATCGGCTGCCACGATTTTGAATACGACTCGAACACGATATTGAGCACGCGCTGGATGATGCGATGTTCAGTGAGCGTGAAGTCGCGGCCTTCGACCCGGGTGTGAAAGCGCCCGTCGCCGCCAAACAGGTTGTCGACCATGAGAAACACCAGGTCGGGATTGAAGATCATCAGCGCGGTGCCGCGCAGGGGCTTGAAATGCACCAGGTTCAGGTTGGTGGGGACAACCAGGTTGCGGATGAATTCGCTGTACTTCGTGACCTTGACCGGCCCGACGGAGACTTCCACGCTGCGCCGCAGAAAATTGTAGAGCCCGATGCGCAACTGCCGGGCAAACCGCTCGTTGATGATTTCGAGCGTGGGCATCCGGCCCCGCACGATGCGTTCCTGCGTGGCCAGGTTGTAGGGGCGCACCGCGGACGGATCGCCCGAATCATCCGGCGCATCGTCGGTTTCGCCAGTGACGCCCTTGAGCAGGGCATCGACTTCATCCTGGGAGAGAAAGTTGTCGGCCATGTGCCTAGGCCCTGTCAGTCATCAGGTTGTCCGCGTATTCGGGGCGCGCCAGAATGTTGCCGTCTACCTGCATGGAACAGGCATGTGGCGCGGCGGCTGTTTTGAGCCACACCCTGCAGGATTTTTCGTCAATAACCAGGTTGATCATGGACCGCCCCTTACTGAATTACGAACGTGGTGTAGAGGACATCGACCACCTGCTGTGGTTTGCCCTTGGCATAAAACGGCTGGTTCACCTGAGCCATGATGTTCAGGCCCAGTTTTTTCTTGTCCGCAGCGGTCGACAGCTCTGCCGCATGCTGGTTGGACAGCAGCGCCAGAATGCGGCTGCGTACGCGCGGCATCTGCAGCTTGATGAGGTCTACCTGTTCCTGATCGGCCACCTGCAGCGTGATATCGGTCTGCAGGTACTGTTCGCCGCCCTGCAGGTTGACGGTAAAGGTCTCGAGCGGGAGGAAAACCGGCGCTTTCGGCGGTTCGACATGCGCTTCACCGGGCGGATGGCTGCCCTGGGTCAAAAACCATGCGGCCGCGCCGCCGCCCAATAGCACGACAGCCCCGATGATGATGAACAGCATTTTCTTGGACTTCTTGACGGGTGCGTCTTCTGCGCCTTCCGCGGGTTCGGCATGTTCGGCCATCTATTTGTTCCTCTGCATGAACAGTCGAGTTCAGATGATTGTCATTATGGGAACAAGTGGGCGCATCCAATGCGGGGAAAAGAGGGGGAAAAACCGCGCAGTTCGTGCAAATCAGGCGCGGGTGCCCGTCACGCGAAGGTGTCGATCAGGCCGCGTCCGGATTGCACGACAGGGGCCGCAGTGGCGGGCAGGCCGCTGGTCGCCGCCTCGTTCATTCCGGCAAACGGGAGCGCGCTGCGCCGGGCCTGGTTCGGATTGTCGTTGTGCTGGGGCGTATCGGCGCTCACCGTGGCCTGGCCAAGCTGAATGCCGGCTTCGTCCATCATTTCGCGCAGGCGGGGGAAGGCCGCTTCCAGCGCCTGCCGTACTTCAGGCTGGGCCGAAAAGAAGCTGGCCGTGGCCTGATCATTCGAAATGTTCAGCACGATGTGCAGCGGGCCCATGTCCGGTGGATTGAGCGTCAGCGACGCGGTTTGCTGGGCGCCGGCCGCCATCCAGACGACCTTGTCGCCCAGCGCCTGCCCCCATGCCGTGGTGCCCACCGAAGGCGCGAGCCGGTTGGCGGTTGCGGCATGGAGCGGGGAGGGGACGTCCAGTGCGGTCTGGGGCGTCACGCGCAGGGCGGGATTGCTCAGCAGATCCGATGGCACGACTGTCGTTTTAAGCGTGTCGGGCTGACGGGCTTCCGCCAGTTGGCCGGAAAAGGCGGTCGCGGCAGCCTTGCCTGATGCGGTTGCATCCATTTTCTGCGCGCCGGGCGCGTCATCGCCCAATTGCCTGGCCAGCAGGGACTGCTGGGCCTGCAGCGATTTCGATGCGCGGCCCTTGCCGGCATCCGGCGTGGTCGATTCGTTGGCGCTCAGGTCGTCCGCTGTCTGGGTGGCTGCGCGGCCGTTTGCGGTGGGCGCCAGCTTGAGCTGATCCGGCGAAATCGCCAGGGCCAGCAGGGTCTCGGGCACAACGGCTGCCGTGTCCGGGCGGGCGGAATCGGTTGCCGGGGCCGCGCCATCGGTGGCCAGGGCTGGCTGCGCGATATCCGTATCCGCGCGTGCCGCCGCCGAATCGGCCGGATCCGGTTTGACGTCGGCATCGGCCTTTTTGCCGGTTTCGTGTTTGGCAGCGGCATCCTGTTTCTGCGCCGACACCTTGCGCGCATCGCTATCGCGTTTGTTTTGTGCCATTTCGCCCGACAACACCTGGCTGAATGGCACGTCCGGGGCGGCGGAATCCTGCTTCCTGCCTGCCGTAGACTGCGGCTGAACAGCCTGGAGCGGATTGACTGGTGCGGGTGAGGTATTCATGGTGGCCACCGGGTTCAGGAAAGGTTGGGTTTCTGCTGGGCACGCCGGGCGGCGTGCTCGTCATTCTGCTTCTGGTCGCGCCACAATTCGCGGCGATGGGTTTCCTTCTCGGCGCGCCCCGCCAGCGTGACGAACGACATTTTCTTCTGCTCGCAGAGGATCCAGGCGGCGCGTTCGCGGGTGGCCCGCCCTTCGGCATCATTGACGACTTTCTGCTGGCCGGCGATGGCATGGTCGAGTTTTTGCATGAACACCTGAAAGTTGTTGAAGTGCGTGGTGCTAATGCCGTTGGTCAGGTTTGCCTGACAACGCTCGGCGTAGTCGTTGCGGTATTGCAGCAACAGATCGAGTTTTTGCGTCGCGTCTTCGCTGATGCGCAGCGCAGCCCCCAGCCGTTTTGCCGCATCGTCGGATGCCTTGTTTGCCAGTTCGATCAGGGTTTGCAGCGCAGAGAAATCAGCCATTCAGTGGGTTTCCGTGGTGTGTAGGTTCATTGCAGGAGGGCCGCGAGTTCGGCCAGGCTTTCGTCGACACTTGAGCGTTCGTGTATGTCCTGCTGCAAAAAGGCATCGATGCCTTCCTGCTTCTGGATCGCTTCGTCCAGCAGCGGATCGGAGCCGGCCGCATAGGCGCCGACGTTGATCAGATCGCGACTGCGCTCATAGCGCGAATACAGCTTCTTCAGTCGGCGCGAAAGCTTTTGCTGCTCCATCGTGGTGATGTTCTGCATCGCCCGGCTGATCGACTGTTCGATGTTGATGGCGGGGTAGTGCCCACTCTCGGCCAGCGAACGATCGAGCACGATGTGGCCGTCGAGAATGGCGCGGGCGGCATCGGCAATCGGGTCCTGCTGGTCGTCGCCTTCGGTCAGCACGGTATAGAAAGCCGTGATGGAGCCACCGCCCGGCTTGCCGTTGCCAGCACGTTCGACCAGCGCCGGCAACTTGGCGAATACCGAAGGCGGATAGCCCTTGGTGGCAGGCGGTTCGCCGATGGCCAGCGCGATTTCGCGCTGGGCCATGGCATAGCGGGTGAGCGAATCCATGATCAGCAACACGTTTTTTCCCTGGTCGCGGAAATGCTCGGCGATGGATGAGGCATACGCTGCGCCCTGCAAGCGAACCAGCGGCGGTGTGTCGGCCGGCGCGGCCACCACCACAGCCCGTGCCAGGCCTTCCTCGCCGAGAATCTGCTCGATGAATTCCTTGACCTCGCGGCCGCGTTCGCCGATCAGACCGACCACGATGACGTCCGCGCTTGTGTAGCGCGCCATCATGCCGAGCAGCACGCTTTTGCCGACGCCGGAGCCGGCGAACAGGCCCATGCGCTGGCCGCGACCGACGGTCAGCATGCTGTTGATGGCGCGTACGCCGACGTCGAGAATATCGGTGATGGGGGCGCGCGACAGCGGGTTCGCGATGCGGGTGCTGAGCGGCGCGGTGGCGGTGGCGTTGAGCGGGCCGAGTTCGTCGAGCGGTCGTCCGCTGCTGTCGAGCACGCGGCCCAGCAGGGCATCGCCAACCGGCAGATGACGGGTGCGGTCGCTGGGGCGCCGCCGCGGATGCTTGACCTGGCCGAGGCCGGGCAGGGTCGACACCACTTCCACCGGAAACACGCGCGCGCCAGGCACGATGCCTTCGACGTCGCTTTGCGGCATCAGAAAAAGGCGGTCACCCGAAAACCCCACCACCTCGGCTTCCAGTTGCATGCCACTGGGCAGCGGCACGGTACAGGCACTGCCTACCGCCAGTTTCAGTCCGACGGCTTCCATTACCAGCCCGGCCACCCGGGTAATGCGACCCGACACCAGCATGGGTTCGGCAATCGACAGCAGTTCGCTGCAATCGTGCAGATAGGCTTTCCAGCGCGTGCTGTGGCAGGTTTCGCTCATCATGGGGCGAGCCAGTCCGAATCCTTGCTCAGCGCGGCCGTCAGGCGTTGCCAGCGCGTGGGCAGGGACGCATCAATTTGATTGCTGGCCGTTTCCACGCGGCAGCCGCCTGCTTCAAGCTGCGCATCGGCCGTCAGCTGCCAGCCCATTTTGGTGAGTTCGTCGCCGATTTTTTCCTGCACCAGCACGGCATCGTCCGGATTCAGGTAAAGCATGGCCGGCTGCTGCAGCGTGGGCAAATAGCGAACGGCTTCCCGGACGATGGGGATGACCCGTTCCGGCTGCACGGCGAGCGCGGATTTCAGCATGGCCCGGGCCAGGTCGATCGACAGATCGAGCACCTGCTGCGAAATGGTTTCGTCGGCCTTGCCGACTTCGGTTGAGAAGGCATCGGCCAGGCTGTGCAAACGGGCCGTTTCGAGGGCGGCCGCTGCGCGACCCTCGGCCAGTCCCTGGGCCAGACCTTCGGCGCGACCGGCCTCGTAGCCTTCCTGCCGGGACTGTTCCTCAATAGCGGATATCTGCTCGATGGTGGGCAGCTTGCCGGCGTATTGGGTATTGGTGACGCCACGTTCGGTGGTATCGAAGTCGGCCATCTCCCATGGCTTGCAGGCAGCCGACTGGTCTTCATTGCGGATGACGCTGCTGGCAGCGTTGCGCGCGGTCTGTGTCATGCGGGCCTGCCCTGCTTAAAGGGCAGGCTCTGCAACGGCTCATGCGTGCGTGGATGCCGGCCGGGCAGATGCCTAGACATACGCTTCCTCCCCTTTGGCACCCAGGCTGATCTGGCCTTCGTCGGCCAGGCGACGGATGATGGTCAGGATCTCGCGCTGCTGGGCTTCCACTTCGGACAGTTTCACCGGCCCCTTGGATTCGAGGTCTTCGCGCATCATCTCGGCCGCGCGCTGCGACATGTTCTTGAAGATTTTCTCGCGCATTTCTTCCGATGCCCCCTTGAGCGCGATGATGAGCGAGTCGGATTGCACTTCGCGCAGCAGCAGCTGAATGCCGCGATCCTCGATATCCATGATGTTTTCGAACACGAACATCTGCTCCATGATTTTCTGGGCCATGTCGGGGTCGTAATTCTTCAGGTGCTCCATGGCGGCAGACTCGTTGTCGCCGCTCATGAAGTTGAGAATGTCGGCCGCGACGCGGATACCGCCCATGGGCTGTTTCTTCATCACATCGCCGCCGGATAACAGCTTGGTCAGCACGTCGTTCAGTTCGCGCAGCGCGGTCGGCTGCACGCCGGAGAGCGTGGCAATGCGCAGCAGCACGTCATTGCGCAGGCGTTCCGGGAAGCTGCTCAACACTTCGCACGCCTGGTCGCGATCGAGGTGAACCAGAATGGTCGCGATGGTCTGCGGGTGCTCGTTGTGGATCAGGTCCGCCACCGATTCGGCGTCCATCCATTTCAGGCTTTCAATGCCGCTGGAGTCGCCGCCGCCACCGAGAATCCGGTTCAACAGCGACGACGCCTTGTCTTCGCCCAGCGCATTGGTGAGCACGCTGCGGATGTATTCGTCCGAGTCGAGGCCCAGCGAGGAATTGCTGTTGGCCACGTTGTTGAAATCTTCCAGCACCATTTCCACGTGCTCCTGCGGAATGGATTTCATGCTGGTCATGGCTTCGCCCAGCTTTTGCACTTCGCGCGGGCCGAGATATTTCATCACTTCGGATGCGCCGTTTTCGCCCAGCGCGAGCATCAGGATTGCGCCCTTGGTGACGCCGCTGTGATCACTCATTGCTGCTCACCCATGTCTTGACAATATTGGCGACCACGCGCGGATCCTCGCTGGCCAGTTTTTGCGCGCGATCAAGATTGTTCTGGTAGTTACGCTGGCCGCTGCCCATCGGCATCAGTTCACCCTCCGCCGAGAGTTGGGCATCCTGGCGATGGCCCTGGCCGGGTGCGGGGAGGGCGCGCGGCTCGGTGATTTTCTTCAGCATCGGCTTGAGCATGCGCAGGTACAGCACCAGCAGTGCAATCCCCATCAGCAGATACTTGCCCGCCTGCAGGGCCGTATTGATCGTGCCCGGCTGCTTCCACAGCGGGACTTCCGGAATGGCTTCCTGTTCCGTGGTGGCGAAGGGCGTGTTCTCGATATTGATGGTGTCGCCGCGTTCCTGGCTGTAGCCCATGGCTTCCTTGACCAGGTTGGTGATCTGGGTTTTCTCGGCATCGGTCAGCGGTTTCATCGCAACCTTGCCGGCCTTGTCGGTGGTTTTCCGGTAATTGACAACCACCGCGACAGACAGTCGCTTGAGACCGCCCACGCCCTGCTGGACGTATTGAATGGTCTTGTCGACTTCGTAATTGACCGTCGCATCCTTGCGGGTATTGGTTGAAGCCGCCGCCGTGGGCGCAGATGCGGCGTCCTTGCCCGTTGCAACGATTGGCGCGGTGGCCGGCGCCGGCGGCTGGTTGCTGAGCGCACCCGGCACGCCGCCCGGGCTGGCGGACCCGTTTTGCGATTCACTGGTCTGCTGGCTACGGATCGCCATCACATCGGGCGTCTGGTTCGGCTTGTAGGATTCCACCGCCTGTTCGGTGTGGGAAAAGTCGACGTCGGCCGTGGCCTCGGCGCGCACATTGTTGGGGCCGACAATCGGGGTGATGATGGATTCGATGCGGCGGACCACGTTGTCCTGCAGATCCTGCACATACTTGATCTGGCTGGGGTCCATGCCGTTGGCATTGGCCGCCTTGCTGGTATCCGAGAGCAGGTTGCCGTTCTGGTCGACGATGGTGACATTCTTGGGTTGCAGTTCGGGCACGCTGCTGGCGACCAGGTGCACGATGGCGCTGACCTGTTGCGCATCGAGCATGCGGCCGGGGTGCAGGTTGAGCAACACCGACGCGGTGGGTGTCCGCTGTTCGGAGACGAAAACCGAATCCTTGGGCATGGCCAGGTGAACGCGTGCCGCCTGTACTGCCGAGACGGATTCGATCGAGCGTGCCAGTTCGCCTTCCATGGCGCGCTGGAAGTTGATCTGTTCGATGAACTGGGACGATCCCAGTTTCTGGTTCTCCATCAGTTCGAAACCGACATTGCCGCCCTTGGGCAGACCCTGCGCGGCCAGTTTCAGACGCGCGTCGTGCACCTGGTCAGCCGGCACCAGCACGGCGCCGCCGCCCTCGGCGTATTTGTAGCGGATGTTCATTTTTTCCAGCTCGGCGACGATGGCACCACCATCGCGATCGCTGAAATTCGAGAACAGCACGCGATAGACAGGCTGCTGCCCCCACATCCAGACCCCGACCATGACCGCGATGACCGCAGCCACGCCCAGCGCTAGCAGGATCTTTTGTCCGCCTGCTGTCCGGGTAAAGTCCATGACGTTGACTGGTACCGTCATTTCACCTGCTGCCGCCATTATTTGTCTCCCATCGTGTTGTCGTCATGGGGTGCTGCCTGGCTGATTACCGTGTTCATGTCCTGCGTCCCCATGAGAGTGTCTCCATGAGATCGAATTATCGGCATTGCATCTTGTTTCAATCGGGGGAATAGACGCCGGTTTTCGGTGTTTATCCAGCTTATGGCTTGTGGCGCGCCTGATAAGGTGAGCACGTGGAAAACCGCCTGTTCAAGCGGTAGGAAGAGCGAAGGAGATCCCCATGAGCGTAGGCATGATCGATACCGGCAGGATTGAAGCGATGGTCGCGCAGCTGAAGGCCTCGGCGGCCCGTGCGTCCCCGGCGAGCGTCCATCCCGCGGGTGAAAATGGCCTGC
>CAJDTZ010000097.1_pt1 | contig 12898 bp, 16 predicted proteins | sample 7390551 | NCBI WGS metagenome assembly CAJDTZ01 (sample SAMEA7055662, study PRJEB34461) | soil metagenome | biome: terrestrial ecosystem; feature: Peninsula; material: soil | place: Antarctica | collected 2016 | reverse complement strand
CCCTTGATGGAGTGGGCCGCACGGAAAATCGCATTCAGGTCTTCGCTGTCAGGATCGGAGACATCAAGAGCCAGCAACAGCTTTTCCATTTCGGCAAGCAGTTCATCTGCCTCATCGAAAAAAACCTGGTAAAACTGGCTCATGTCTATCGTCATTATTTACGCTCCGTCATTTCCACGCTGCAAGGTCGTGCCCGAACCATCAGCCAATCAGTTTTTTAACCACTTCGGTCAATCGAGCCGGATCGAAAGGCTTGACCAGCCAACCGTTGGCACCTGCCGCCTTGCCCTGGGCCTTGATCTCAGGCCCGGACTCGGTCGTTAACATGAGAATCGGCACGCTTTGATAATTCTTCAGTCCGCGTAATGCCTTGATCAGGCTCAGGCCGTCCATGACCGGCATGTTCTGATCGGTCAGCACCAGATCGACGGTTTGCTGCTTCGCCTTGTCGAGTCCGTCCTGTCCGTTCACCGCCTCGATCACGCCATATCCGGCTTCTTTCAGACTGAACGCCAGCATCTGACGCAGCGAGCCAGAGTCATCCACGGTAAGTATCGTTTTTGCCATCATTTTTTCCTGCCTTCTATGTTTCAATTACGGAACCGCTGAAGTTCCGGGTCGCCCATTTCAAAACAACTCGATATCACCGCTGCCCATGTTGCGCTGGCTGACTGAGCTTCTCACCCCACATGCCTGCTCGGTGCAACGCACGCCTACCCGCTCGCTGATGTCGTTCAGCGTTTTCAGCAAGTCTTCATTGCTGCTCTCCGGCAACGGCGCCGCATCCGCGTCCAGTTCGCCAAAGACGCCACGCAGGCCGGTCAGATGCTGCACCATGCGGCCGATCAACTGGCTGGTCATGTCCTGGAACTGCAGTCCGGTCACCGCAGCACCGACATGGCGATTGATTTCGTCCTGAATGATTTCGATGCGCGCCGCATAATCAGGCGCGCTCAAGCCATCCTTCAGCATGCTGTCGAGCGCTTGCTGCTGTTTGGCGATTGCACTGTTGATCGCCAGAAAGCTGGCGCAAAGTTTTTTGGTGGCCTCGTCGAGCAGGCCATCCATTTGCACCAGATCGCGTTCCACTTCGGCCAGATGCTGATCGCCGTGGCTGGACACTCCTGACAGCAGGCTCATAACCTGCAGGTTGATCTGCTCGCTTGATGACTTGTCACTGGAAGCCATGGCGTATTACAGGAATTTGAACAGCGACAGGTTGGAGGTACTCACAAACGAACGCTGGGCAGCCTCGAGCGTGAACTGCTGTTGCGACAACTGCGTCAGCGCCTGGGTGTAATCGAGATCCTGCAAAGTCGACAGGATCTGGCTGTATTGCAGATTGCGGTCCTCGCCGGCGCTGTCGAGTGAATCGAGTTCCTGCAACCGTGATCCCACCGATGCGCGCACCGTCAGCACGTTGTCCAGCGCCAAACCCATTTTGCTGCTGGCACTGGCCAGCCCGGCGGTCAGGTTGGCCGAATCGGCCGGCGTAACCACCGGTGTCTTCAGCAGGTTGACCAGATCGGTCAGCGTCTTGAATACATCCTGCCCGCCGCCCTGGAACACCGCCTGCCCCGGGTTGCCCACTGCCATCTGACGCGAGGCATCCACCTGCAACAACTGTTGTCCCTGGTCACCCTGGTAGCTCGCGCCGCTTGCCGTCTGGACGTACGCGGGGGTATCGCTCTGGAAGCCCGAGAACATGTAGTTGCCAAGGCCATCGCGGGCGTTGGCCAGCCCCAGCAGTTCGTTCAGACGTCCGCTCAGTTCGGTGGCCAGAAACCCGCGTTCGGTATCGCTCAACGCGCTGTTGCTGGCAGAAGTGATGGCGGTCTGCACATCCTGGTACAGCGACGTCACGCTCGACAGCGTGCCCTCCTCCGCCTTGAGCGAGGCATTGGCACTTTGGCGATTGACGCCGTACTGGGTATTGACCGACTGCGACTGGGTGACGTCAAGCGCACGCGCGGCGCCCACCGGGTCATCGGACGGACTGAGGATGCGGCGACCGCTGGAAATCTGTTGCTGCGTTTTGAACAGACCGGACTGCAGGTCACCGATGCTGTTGGCGCCGGATTCAAACAGGGTTTGGGTGCTGATGCGCATGATGGTGAGTTTCCTTTAACCGCCGAGCGAGAGCAGGACGTCGAACATCTGGCTGGCAATCTGCATGACTTTGCCTGCAGCCTGGTAAGCCTGCTGATAGCGCAGCAGGTTGGCGGCCTCTTCGTCGAGGTTGACGCCCGACTCGTTTTGCAAGTTGGCCGTTGTTGCGGAAAGCAGCTGGGCTGACGCGTTGCTGGTCACTTCGACTTCACGCGTCTTGTTGCCTATCTGGCTGACGATCTGCGAAAAGGCACCCTGATACGAGGTGGTGCCGCCATTCATGGTGTTACTCGTTTGCAGCCCGGCCAGCAGCAGGGCGTTACGGTTATCGCCCACGCCGCCGGTGTTGGGCGCCACGCTGAAGCTGTCGCTGTCGTCGGGCGTGCCGCTGAGCGTGAAGCTGATGCCACCGAAGCTGATGGTGGCGCCGGCGGTATAGGTCACCGGCGTGCCCGCAGCAAATACGGTGGAGGTGCCGCCGCTGGTGACGGTCACCGCCTGGCTTGCGGGAAAACCGCTCAAGGAATTGCTGCCGGCGCTATAGGTCAGCGTCAGCGGGCCGGCCAGCGGCGAGCCCGAATAGGAGGCATTCACCGCGCCGGCGCTGATGCTGGCCGTCCCGCTGTTGCCGCTGGATGCCGCAGTACGGATGGGTGCGGCGGCAGCGATCAATCGGGGATCGGTGATGGCCACGGCAAAATCGGCAGCACCGGTCGGAACGTTGAAGAAATCGCCGCCCGGATTGCCGTTGATATCCTGGCCCAGCCGATGCTGCGCATTGAAAGTGGTGGCCAGACCGACGGCCAGGGTGTCGAGTTGTGCCTGCGTGGGGTCCAGCGTTTCGCTGCGGAACGCCATCACGCCGCCCAGCTTGCCGCCGACGAGGCTGTTACCGCCCACGATGACGCTGCCGGACGAAGTCGGGTAGGCCACTTCAAGCTTGCCGGGGTCGCTGGGCGACGCCATTGTGCTGAGCGCGATGGCCTTGTTTCCGATCACCAGAGACTGGCCATTGCCGATGAACACGCTGTAGTCGCCGTTGCCCTGTTTGACCACGGTCGCCTTGATTTCCTTGTTCAGGTCGAGTACCAGCTGATCGCGCTGGTCGAGCAGGTCGTTGGCCGGCTGGCCGGTCGGGCCCTGGGCCTGACCAATCGCATCGTTCAGCCTGGCAATCTGCTGCGCATACGAATTGATGGCGCTGACGCTCGTGGTGATCTGGCTGTTGACGCCCTGCGCCATTTCGTTGAGCCGCCCGGCCATGCCTTGAAAGCGCGAGGCCAGCGCCTCGGCTGACGACAGCGCGGCCTGACGCGCAGGCATCAGCGCGGGATTCGATGCCATCTCCTGAACGCCGCTGAAAAAATTCTGCAAGGCAGGCGACAGGCCGGCGGCGGAATCAGCCAGCATGTTGTCGATCTGCTTGATCTGGCTGTAGTAGCTGTCGAGACCGCTTGTCGTGGCCTGCGCCGTGCGTACCTGGGTACCCAGAAACTCGCTGTACACACGCTTGATGGTGGTGACATCGGTGCCCTGCCCCACGAAGCCGTAGCCAAAATTCTGCGCAAGTGCCGCCCCCTGCACCACCACCTGGCGGTTGTAGCCTGGCGTGGCCGCATTGGCGATATTGTGGCCGGTCGTGCTGAGCCCCACCTGTGCCGCAGCCAGGGCGCTTTGACCGACAGTAAGAATGTTGGAAGCCATCTATCTATACACAGGTTGGATTAATAAAAGGGGACATCAAGTCGCTTATGAGGTGAATCGGTGGCAAGGCATGTTTCTTTAGCCGCCCGGTTCAAGCTCGCTCAACCTGCCTGATCACATTGCTCAGTTTCTGCGCGTAATTGGGATCGGTGGCATAGCCCGCCTGCTGCAAACCCTGGGCGAATCCGGTTGCATCCTGCCCTTGTGCGATCACGTTCTGGTAGCGCGGATTGCTACGCAGCATGTTGGCGTAGTCACGGAACGAGTCGGCATACGAGTCGTAGGCGCGGAAGGTGTCTACCTGTTTCTGCGGCTTGCCGTTGACGTATTCGGTAGTGACGATGTCGACGGTGCGGCCTTTCCAGCTGGCACCGGCCTTGATGCCGAACAGGTTGTGGCTGTTCTGGCCGTCGGCGCCACGAATTTCCGCCCGCCCCCAGCCCGTTTCCAGCGCCGCCTGTCCCATCATGAAATGCGCGGGAATGCCGGTACTGGCGCTCGCCTCCTGGGCGTGCGGCAACAAGCGCTGGATAAAGGCATCGACATGGGCTGGCGCATTGCCCGAGCCCGTTGCCGGGGCCGCCGGCACAGCCGCGGGCATGACCGGGTCGGCCGCGTTCAGCGGCAAACCCTGCGCGGGCGAGGCAGCGTCAGTCAGGTCGCCCGCGGCAGGCGTGGCAACCGCGCCGGACAGCTGACGCACCATCACCTCGGCCAGGCCCACGCCACGGCTGGCCAGATGCTGGGTCATCTGCTGATCGAGCATCGAGGTGTACATGCGGGTCTGCTCACTGTCGAACATGCCGTCCTGTGGCGTCGCCTCGCGCATGCTTTTCATCAGCATGTTCATGAACACCGCCTCGAACTGCTGTGCCGCCTGCTTCAGTGCATCGGGCGACGACTGCTTGGCCTCGAGCCTGAGCTGGTTGACGCTCTGAACATCGAGCGCAAACCGGGACGTGAGGTCAGTGCCGCCGATGGCCATCAGATCACCTCCAGCTCGGCGCGCAGCGCACCCGACGCCTTCAAGGCCTGCAGGATCGCCAGCAGGTCCTGCGGCGTCGCGCCGATGGAATTCAGCGCCTTCACCACGTCAGCCAGCGAGGCACTGTTCCGCAGGAGCATGACTTCACCCGGCTGCTGGCGGATTTCGATATTCGATTGCGCGGTGACCACCGTCTCTCCCTTGGAGAACGGCGCCGGCTGGCTGATCACCGGCTGCGAACTGATCACCACCGACAGATTGCCGTGCGATACCGCGCTGTTGTCGAGCATGACCGCGCGGTTCATCACCACCGATCCGGTACGGGCATTGACGATGACCTTGGCCATGGCCTGTGCCGGGCTGACGTCCAGGCTTTCGACCGCGCCCAGAAATGCGACCCGCTCGCTTGCGCCCACCGGCGTGTTCACCTGGATCACGCGGCCGTTGAGGGCGCGTGCCGTGGCCGCGCCAAAACGGGCATTGACGGCGTCGACCACGCGGCTGGCGGTGGTGAAATCGCTTTGCCGCAGTTCCAGATTGATATTGCCGGATTCGCCCAGCGCGCTGACCACGCTGCGCTCGACCGTTGCCCCGGAGGGTACGCGGCCGACGCTCAGATGATTGATCTGGACCTGGCTGCCATTGGCCGAGGCGCCAGCGCCGCCGACCATCAGGCTGCCCTGCCCCATGGCGTAGATCTGGCCGTCGGCGCCTTTGAGCGGCGTCATCACCAGCGTGCCGCCGCGCAGGCTCTTGGCGTTGCCGATCGACGATACGGTGATGTCGATGGTCTGCCCGGCCTGGGCAAACGCCGGCAGGTCGGCCGTCACCATCACCGCGGCCACGTTCTTCAGCTGCATGTTGACGCCGGGCGGCATGTTGACGCCCATCTGCGCCAGCATGGCGACAATGCTCTGGGTGGTGAACGGGGTTTGCGTGGTCTGGTCACCGGTGCCGTCGAGACCCACCACCAGGCCGTAGCCGACCAGCTGGTTGTCGCGCACGCCCTGGATCGAGGCGATATCCTTGATGCGCTCGGCGTGAGCCGGGCCGTACAGCACCAGCACGGCCAGCAAGGCGCTTGATACGAGATGGCGGGAAAGTGTCATCGTGCCCATCCTTATAAGGGAGCAAAACTCAGGAAAAAGCGCGCCAGCCAGCCCATGACTTCGGCCTTGTCGAACCTGGCGCTGGTGCGGTATTCGATGCGCGCGTCGGCCACTTTGGCCGACGACACCGTGTTGCCGGCCTGAATGGTGTCGGGCTGCACCACGCCCGACAGACGGATGTATTCGGTGCCCTTGTCGAGCGCAATCTGCTTTTCGCCGGCCACGATCAGGTTGCCGTTGGGCAGCACTTCGATCACGGTCACGGTCACGTTGCCGCTGAAGGTGTTGCTGGAATCGAGCGCCGACTTGTCGGCGTACTGGCTCGCCGATTCGGCCGTCACCCCCAGCTTTTGCAGGGTGCTGAGCGACAGGCCGGCGGCAGCGCTGACTGACGCGTCGACCGAGCTGTCCTTGGATGCACCGGACGACGCCTTTTTGCCAGCCTGGGTTTTTTCGTTGATGGTGATGGTCAACACATCGCCAACCAGACGCGCGCGCCGGTCTTCGAACAGCGGACGATAAGCGGACGCCTGATAAATGGCGCCATGGCCGGCAGTCTGGTCCGGCTGAATTGCAACAGGGCGCGCCGTGGTCGGCTGCTGCAGGATGGTCGACGGCGTGGTGCCGCACGCTGCCAGCCCCAACACGCTGATCCAGATCCATCCACGCAAGCGGTTCATGGCAAGCCTCACAGCTGGGTCAGGCGCTGCAGCATCTGGTCGGATGTCGAGATCGCCTTGCTGTTGATTTCATACGCGCGCTGGGTCTGGATCATGTTGACCAGTTCTTCCACCACGTTGACGTTCGAGGTTTCGACATAGCCCTGATTCAGCGTGCCGGCGCCGTTGCTGCCGGGCGCGTTGGAACTCGGCGTGCCTGATGAAGCGGTTTCGCCGTAGAGGTTTTCGCCCAGGCTTTGCAGGCCGGCCGGATTGATAAAGGTGGCCAGTTGCAGCGTGCCGATGGTGACCGGCGTGGCCGATCCCGACTGCTGTACCGACACCGTGCCGTCGCGCGCAATGGTCAGCGACTGCGTATCGGCCGGAATAGTGATGGCGGGCTGCACCGCGTAGCCGCTGGAGGTGACCATCTGGCCGTTGGCGTCGGACTGGAACGAGCCGTCGCGGCTGTAGGCCGTGGTGCCGTCCGGCATCAGCACCTGGAAGAAGCCGTTGCCCTGAATTGCCACATCCTTGGCGTTGCTGGTCTGCTGCAGGTTGCCCTGGGTAAAGATGCGCTCGGTGGCAACCGGCTTCACGCCAGTGCCCAGTTGCAGGCCGGATGGCAACTGCGTCTGTTCGGACGACTGCGCACCCGGCTGACGAACGGTCTGATACAACAGATCCTCGAACACCGCACGCGCCCATCACGTCCATCTGCGTCTGCTGCGCATCCAGACCGGTCTTGGCAATCCATAGTGAGCGAATCATGTCGGCTCCTTTAAAAATTCATTAATTATTCCGATGCGCAATCGAACCGAGGCGCGAAGACAAGCCGCAGACAGTGCTGAAGCACGGCAAGGCGTAGTCGACAAAGTATGGGTTCTATTGCGCATTGGATTTAGCCGGCCAGCGACAGCAGCTGGGTAGCCTTGGTATCGTTGCTTTCGGCGTTTTGCAGCAATTTCAGCTGCATCTCGAACTGGCGCGCCAGCGAAATCATGTTGACCATTTCGTCGACCACGTTGACGTTGCTCGACTCCAGCGCGCCGCTGATCACATTGACGTTGGAATCGGCCGACGCCGGGGCGCCATCCTTCTGGCGAAACAGGCCATCGTCACCGCGCGTCAGGTTGGCGACCGGCGGGTTCACCAGTTTCAGCTTGCCGATCGCGGTCAGGCCGGTGGCTGCGGAACCGTCGGGCACCAGCGAAATCGTGCCGTCCTTGGCCACCGCGATGTTGCGACCGGGCGGAATCGATAACTGACCGCCATCGCCCACCACGTTGAGGCCGGCGCTGGTTTTCAGCACACCGTTCTCGTCGAGCTTCAGGCTGCCGTTGCGGGTATAGGCTTCGCTGCCATCGGCAGCCTGCACCGCCAGCCAGCCATCGCCCTGCACCGCCACATCGAGCTCGCGTCCGGTCTGCTGGATCGCGCCGCCACGAAAATCGCTGCCGGTGGTGGAATCGACCACGAAGGCGCGCGTGGCCAGCGGCGCGCCCTGAACCGGCACCGCGCGGAACTGGTCGACCTGGGCGCGAAAGCCCGTGGTCGTGGCGTTCGCCAGATTGTGCGAAGTCGTCGCCTGTTGCTCCAGGATGTGCTTCGCGCCGGTCATGGCGGTGTAGATCATGCGATCCATGCTGCCTCCTTAATGGTCGATCAATGCCGGATTAACGCAGGTTGACCAGGGTCTGCAGCACGGCATCCTGGGTCTTGATGGTTTGCGCGTTGGCCTGGTACACCCGTTGTGCGGTAATCATGTTGACCAGCTCGGCGGTGAGGTCGACGTTGGAATCTTCCACCGCCGATGACTGCAGCACGCCGAGGCTGCCCGTGTTGGGTGACCCCACCAGCGGGCTGCCCGATGTCGAGCTCTCGGCCCACATGTTGTTGCCCAGTTGCTGCAGGCCGTTGGGATTGGCGAAGTTGGCCAGCACCACCTGGCCCATTACCGCCGACTGGCCGTTGGTATAGCGGCCCACGATCGTGCCGTCGGCGCCGATGTTGAACCCGGCCAGACGTCCCGATGTATAGCCATCCTGATTCAGCGTATTGACACTGAAGGTCGAGCCGAACTGGGTGGTGCCGGTAAAGTCCATGGTGAAGCCAAGCGGGGCCGCACCCGTTGTCACGGCCTGCGGCGGAATGGTCAGCGGCGAACCGCCGGTCAGGCCGCCATTCACGTCAAACGTCAGCGCACCGGCTGAAAATGCGGCGCCGCCATCCATCGAGGCGTGCACATCCCAGGCGCCGGGGCCGGTCTTGACGTAATAGGTTTGCACCGAATGCGAGTTGCCCAGGCTGTCATATACCGACAGGGCGGTGGAGTTGTTGAAGGTGGTCGGATCGTTCATGTCGAATGCCAGCGCCGGTACCGCGCTGCTGGAATCCAGGTTGAGCACGGCATTGGCTGCGGTGGTGACTTGCGGCACCAGATCGGAGGTGTTGATAGCCAGAGGCGCCGGCGCCCCGGTTGACAGCACGCCACTGGCATTGGCGGTGTAGCCGGTCAGCGTGGCGCCGGTCGGGTTGACGATGAAGCCGTCCTTGTTGAGCTGGAACTGGCCGTTGCGCTGGTAGGTGACTTCGCCGCTGTTGTCCATGCGGAAGAAACCGCCGCCGTTGATCGAGATGTCGAGCGGATTGTTGGTGGCCGTGATATTGCCCTGGGTAAACTGCTGCGCCACCTGCGCCACCTTGGTGCCGATGCCGATCTGCGAGCCGCCCGCGCCCGTGAGCGAGTTGGCATAGACATCGGCGAACTGCGCCTGCGACTGCTTGAAGCCCACCGTGTTGGCATTGGCCACGTTGTTGCCGATGGCGTCGAGATTCTTTGCGGCGGCATTGAGGCCGCTCAAGCCTTGCTGAAAACTCATGTTCTGCTCCTTTATTGATGACTGACGGTTAGCCCACCGAAACCACTCGTTGCTGCTTAAAAAATCTGCCGGATATCGGCATAGCTTGTGCTCTTGTTGTCCGCCAGATTCAGCTGCACGCCCTGGCTGTTTTGCGACACGCTGTTGACCAGTCCCAGGTTCAACGTGGTTGAACTGACCGCGAGGCCGCCCTGGGTGGCATCGATACTGAAGTGGTATTCGCCATCGGCGACGGCCTCGCCACGGCTGTTCAGGCCATCCCAGGCCAGCACGTTGACGCCCACGTCGCGCGGGCCGAGATCAAGCTTGCGCACCAGCGCACCCGACGCATCGATCAGACTGGCCGCCTGCGACATCTGGTTGACGCCCATGCTGGAGGCCAGCGCCTGCAGCGTGCTGTTCATGTTCTCGATGCCCTGCACCGTGGACAGCTGCGCCATCTGGCTGGTCACCTGGGCGTTGTCGAGCGGGTTCAGCGGATCCTGGTTCTTCATCTGCGCCACCAACAGGCTCAGAAAGCGATCCGTGGTTTCCTCGCTGCTGGTCTTTGTAGAGGCGGAAGCGCTTGCGCCAAACAGGCTGCTCACATTGCTGGTGTCTTGTACGGTGGTCATTACATCTCCTTATTTCTTGTCAGGCCGATCGGGTTGAGGTTGCCTACTGGCCGATGGTCAAGGTCTTGAGCAACAGGGTCTTGGTGGTGTTCATCATTTCGACGTTGTTCTGGTACGAGCGCGAGGCGGAAATCATGTTGACCATTTCCTCCACCACATTGACGTTGGGCATGGTCACGTAGCCCTTGTCGTTGGCGAGCGGATTCTTCGGGTCGTACACCAGTTTCATCGGCGTCGGATCGTCCACCACGGCAGCGACATTGACCCCGGTGGCGCCGTTTTCGCCCACCGGCGTGGCGGCAAACACCACCTGCTTGGCCTTGTACGGTTCACCGTTGGCGCTCACCGCGCTGTCGGCGTTGGCCAGATTGCTGGCCACGGTGTTAAGGCGCTGCGACTGGGCGTTCATGGCCGAACCGGCCACGTTGAAAATATTGAACAAAGACATGCGCTAGTCTCCTTATTCCCGATTAACCCTGGATCACGGCCAGCATGCTTTTGATCTGCTGGCTGATCCGGTTCAGGTTGAATTCGTAATGAATGGCGTTTTCAGCAAAGGCCGCACGCTCGGCTTCCATGTCGACCGTGTTGCCGTCGACGCTGCCCTGCGCGGGCGTGCGATACAACAGCCCCGCGTCGGCCGTCATGCCGGCATTGCCGGACAGATGCCCCGGCTCGGTGGTGGCGACGGATAGCCCGCCCGGAGTGCTGGCACCCTGCAGCGCGCCTTGCAGCGTCGCCTTGAAATCCAGATCACGCGCCTTGTAGTTGGGCGTGTCGGCGTTGGCGATGTTGGACGCCAGCACCTGCTGGCGCTGATCGCGTACGCGCAGCGCCTGGGTGTGAAAGTTCAGCATGTCATCCAGCCGGTTCATCATGGTCGTCACCTCTGTGAAGCCTTTTTCCGATGACTGCATCCTAGACAGCCCCCTGTCCATCCAATCGCCCGATAAGCGGCAAAAAGCCCGTCCATTTCGGCGTATCAGCCACAGGCGTGCTGCCTACAATGGGCATCAGTGAAAAAAGACATCGAGGCACAACGGATGACACAGGCAACAGGCTCGACCCCTGCACGGACCCCGGCCCAGCGCGTGTGGCTGGCCGCCGCCTTGCTGGGCCTGTCATCGCTTGCCCACGCGGCAGACCAGGACCCGGCGGCGCTGCAGGCCGTGGCCAAGCGCTATCTCGAAACCCAGATCGACGGCCGGCCGGGCAAGGTGACGATCGCCGTCAAGCCGCCGCGCAGCGCGCTGCCGGCCTGCGCCGCGCTCGACGCGTTTCAGCCGGCGGGCAGCCGCAGCATCGGCAAGGTGGCCGTTGGCGTGCGCTGCCTGGCGCCCGCCCCGTGGACGGTTTACCTGTCGGCGCAAGTCAGCGTGATCGGGCCGTATGCGGTGACCCTGCTGCCGCTGCCCGCCAGCCACGTGATGAGCGAAGGCGACTTTGCGCTGCGCGAGGGCGACCTCGGCAGCCTGCCCGCCGACGTCGTCACCAACGTGGACGACATGGTGGGCTACCGCACGGTGTCCGGACTGGCTGTGGGCGCGCCGCTGCGCAATGCCCTGTTAAGACCGCCGCTGGCCGTGCAGCAAGGACAAACCACCCGCGTGGTGCTGAACGGGCCGGGATTTTCGGTGCAAAGTGAAGGTCAGGCGCTGGCCAATGCCAGCCGGGGCGACCGGGTACGGGTCAAAACCCGCTCCGGCCAGGTGATCAGCGGCATCGCCGAAGACGGCCAGCAGGTCGTGGTGACATTTTAATTTTGGGCCAGGGCTTCAGAAATGTGTAGACCTGTCGATCCTATAATCAGCCTGACGATGCCCTACACATTCAATCCGATCCGAGACAGGAAGCTGCCATGAAAATCGAACCCGGTTCCAAGCAGGTTGCACCCGCCCCAGCAGTTGACAATCGCGCCACCAAAACGCAGGCCAACCAACCGGCCAGTGGCGGCCAGACGAGCGTCAGCCTGAGCCCGCAGGCAGCCGAACTGAAAGCGCTGGAAAGCCAACTGGCGGCGATTCCGGTCGTCGATCGCGCCCATGTGGACAGCGTCAAGGCGGCCATTTCCGCCGGCCAATACAAGATCAACACCGAGAACATCAGCAACAACCTGATCGACTCGGTCAAGGAGTTGCTCCATGTCGCCAAATGATTCCGCCCCCGGCACGGCACTGGCCGCAAAACTGGCCGTGGAAAGTGCCGCCTGGCAGGCCCTGCTGAATGTAATGACCGAGGAAGAACGCGCACTGGTAAGCGGCGAAGCCGACCTGTTGCCGAAACTGAATGCCTCCAAACTGGAGCAACTGCACACCCTGAGCAATCTGGCGCGCGCACGACACACCGAACTGGTTGCCGCCGGCCACACCCCCGACCATGGCGGCATGGACACCTGGCTGGCGCGTCAGGGAAACGTCGATCAGCAAAACCGCTGGCAGCACCTGTGCGACATGGAAAAGCAGGCCCAGGCCCTGAACGCGCGCATCGGCAGCCTGATCGACATGCGGCTGAACGCCACCCGCCAGGCGCTTAACGTGCTGGTGCAAGCGGCCAAAAGCCAGGGCAGCCTGTACGACCAGGCGGGGCAGTCGGTGGCTGGGCGCGGCGGCAAGCCACTTACCACCGTCTGATCGCGCAACTGCGCAATCTCCATCCAACCGAATGCGCCGGCAACGGACACATTCGGTAACACCAGGCCAACCCGCCCAATCCCCCTCACCGATCCAGCGGGCTCGTCACCCCGCGCCCGCCCTTGTTCAACACATGGGTGTAGATCATCGTCGTTGACACATCCTTGTGACCCAACAGCTCCTGCACCGTGCGGATATCGTAGCCA
>CAJDTZ010000093.1_pt1 | contig 13033 bp, 13 predicted proteins | sample 7390551 | NCBI WGS metagenome assembly CAJDTZ01 (sample SAMEA7055662, study PRJEB34461) | soil metagenome | biome: terrestrial ecosystem; feature: Peninsula; material: soil | place: Antarctica | collected 2016 | reverse complement strand
CTCAAGCTGTTTCCCGACAGCGCCGGATCGACCCGGGTCAGGCAGCGCCTGGCCGAATTGAATGCCATGCCGCAAGCAACCCCGGGCACCCGGACGGCGGCTGCGCGCGCCGCAGCATCCACGGCTGTCGTCAAGACCTTCAACGGCAGCGTGTCCCAGTACTATTACGGCGGTCAATCCAAAACCCAGTCGGCGTTCAACACGCCTACCACGGTTGAAAAATCGTCCTTTTCCGGCACCGACCAGTCCTTGCTGGTGACCAATGTGGACCTGAGTGGGCGCTATCGCGATGCCCAGGCCGACCAACGGGTGGTGTTTCGCGATACCAACAGCCGCAGCTTCCTGGACCGCACACCCTCGCGCAACCGCCTGACGTCGGCCTACTACGATTACAAGGGCCTGCAAAACCACCTGAGTGCGCGCATCGGCCGCCAGAGCGGGTTCAGTGGCGGGCTGCCGAATCGATTCGATGGCGCGTTGCTGGGCTATGGCTTCATGCCCAAGTTCAAGGTCAATCTGTCTGCCGGCTTGCCGGTGGAGTTTCCGACTGTCGATTCCAAGCGCAAATTTTGGGGGGTGAGTGTCGATGCCGAGAATCTTGCCGAACGCTGGAGCGGCAACATGTTCTATGTCGAGCAGCAGGTAGACGGTATTCAGGATCGGCAGGCGACAGGCGGCGAGGTGCGTTACTTCGACCAGAGCCGTTCACTCTATTCGCTGGTGGATTACGACATCAGCTACGACGTGGTGAACATCGCCATGGTGCAGGGGTCGTGGCAAACGAAAGGCAAAACCACGTTCAACCTGTTGCTGGACCGGCGCCGGGCGCCCAACCTGTCTACCTACAATGCGCTGTACAACCAGGCTGTCACGGGGATGCTGCCAACGGCCCCGACCTCGATCAAGGAATTGCTGGCCAGGCCTGCTGTCACCGAAGACCAGATTCGGAGTTGGGCACAGGATGCCACGGCTGTCGCCTACCAGACGCAGCTGGGCCTGACCACGCCGCTTAGCGATACTTGGCAACTGGGCGCCGATCTCGGACTGACGAATATCGGGGCGTTGCCGCAGGCGACGTTGGAGGACGGAACGGTCATCCTGCCCAGCCCGGCAACCGGCAACATCTATAATGTATCCTTGCGCGCGATTGGCACCAATCTGTTTTCCGGGCGCGATATTCATGTTTTTTCCCTGTCCTATTCCACCGCGTCCGAGTCCACCCCGGCTTACAAGGGCGTCCAGGTCGCGTACAACAACTCGACCTATCTGGGGGACAAATGGGTGCTCGAGCCCTCGCTCAAGTACTATCGCCAGCAACAGGATCCCAGCACGGATATAGCGCGCTGGACACCGGGCATTCGCGTGAGTTACCAGATCAGGGAATCATTGAGTTTTGACGTTGAATATATTTACGAACATGCCACCACGACCAGCCCGGGCACGCAGGACATTTCCGACACCCATTATTTCTCGCTGGGCTACCGGTGGAATTTCTGATTGCCGCATCGCACTGAGGGAGGTCGCGTGCTGGACGTAGTCGGGCTCGGTTGCCTGCGTGGTGAGCGTCGCCTGTTTTCCGGGGTGTCGTTCAGTCTCAGGCCCGGCGGGCTGATCTGGCTGCAAGGCGGCAACGGCAGCGGCAAAACCACCATGCTGCGCACATTGTGCGGGCTGACCCATGCCATGGCGGGCGAGGTGCGCTGGAATGGCGAGCCGATCCAGGGTGCGGGCGAGGATTTCCGGCGGGAATTGACCTATATCGGCCATGCCAATGGCCTGAAAGAAGATCTCAGCGCCGGGGAAAACCTGCTCATCGCTGCGCGTCTTGCGGGGCAGTGGGTCAGCCGTGCGGACGTGACGGCGGCGCTGCAGGGCATGGGCCTGGGGGAGCGCGCGCATCTGCCGGTCAAGTTTTTGTCCCAGGGCCAGCGCCGCCGTGCCGCCCTGGCGCGTTTGCGGCTGGCCCACCCCCGCCCGCTGTGGCTGCTGGACGAACCCTTCAACGCGCTCGATACCCAGGCGGTCGCCGACATGCGGCGCATCATGGAAAGTCATCTGTCCCGGGGCGGCATGATCGCGCTGACGACGCATCAGGACGTGGCGATCGAGGCAAACGATGCTCAGTCCCTGCGGCTGGATGCCTGAGGCCCGCACGGCATGATGCAGACTCTGCGATTTGTTGTTGCCCGTGATGTATTGCTCGCCCTGCGGCGGCGATCCGATGTGCTGACGCCGCTGTTTTTTTTCGTCATCGTGGCCAGTCTTTTTCCGCTCGGGGTCGGGCCGGACCCCAAACTGTTGCGTATCATGGCGCCCGGTATTCTGTGGGTGGGTGCCTTGCTGGCGTCGATGCTGTCGCTGGGACGGCTGTTTGCCGAGGACCATGCCGACGGCAGTCTGGAACAACTGGTGCTGGCGCCCGAACCGCTTGCGCTGGTCGTCATCGGCAAGGTCATGGCGCACTGGCTGGTGTCGGGCCTGCCGCTGGTTTTAATTGCGCCGGTGATCGCGCTACAGTTCGATTTGCCGGCCGAGGCCATTGGCACCCTGTTGTGGGCGCTCCTGCTGGGCACCCCGGTGCTGAGCCTGATCGGGGCGATCGGCGCGGCGCTGACGGTCGGCGTGCGCGGCGGTGGCGTGCTGGTATCGCTGCTGGTGCTGCCCCTGTATGTGCCGGTGCTGATTTTCGGCGCCGGCGCCGTGGATGCCAGCGCCATCGGCATGAGCAGCAGTGGCCACCTGTCGATACTGGGCGCCCTGTTGCTGGGAAGCGTCGCGCTGGCCCCCTGGGCAACTGCGGCCGCCCTGCGGATATCGCTCGAATAATGGCTGGAACAATGCAGATGTCTGCCCCGATCAAGCGCCTGTCCTCATCAAGTGCAAGGAAACATTGCTGACATGAAACCGAACTGGTTCAAATACGCGTCACCCGTGACGTTTTATCCACTGGCGGGAAAGCTGGTTCCCGGCTTTGCGCTGGCTGCGGCCGGCCTCACGATCGCGGGCCTCTACCTCAGCTTCTTTGTCGCGCCCACCGATTTTCAGCAGGGCGAGTCGTATCGCATCATCTTCATCCACGTGCCGGCGGCCTGGATGTCGATGTTCATCTATCTGGTGATGGCCGGCTGGGCCGCGGCCGGGCTTGTCTTCAACACGCGTTTGTCGTCGATGATGGCCAGTGCGCTGGCGCCGACCGGTGCGCTGTTCACCTTCATTGCGCTGTGGACCGGTGCGCTGTGGGGCAAGCCCACCTGGGGTGCCTGGTGGGTGTGGGATGCGCGCCTGACCTCCGAACTGATCCTGCTGTTTCTGTACATGGGGTTTATGGCGCTGCACGCCGCCATCGACGACCCGCGCCGTGCCGACCGCGCCAGCGCGGTGCTGGCACTGGTTGGCGTGGTCAACGTGCCAATCATCTATTTCTCGGTCAAGTGGTGGAATACCCTGCATCAGGGCGCTTCGGTCAGCATGACCATGGCCCCCAAGATGGCGGCCACCATGTTGCTGGGCATGCTCGTCATGGCGCTGGCCTGCTGGATGTACAGCATTGCCGCGTCGTTGGCGCGGGTGCGCTGCATCATTCTTGAACGCGAACAGCAGGCCGAGTGGCTCGCCAATCTGCAAATGCACGAACAAGTCAAGGAACCGACATGATCTGGAAGAGTCTGGATGATTTCATCGCCATGGGCGGCTATGGCTTCTACGTCTGGGGGGCTTACCTGGTCACCGCCGTCGTCATCATTGTCGAAGTGCTGATGTTGCGTGCACGCCGCCGGGCGGTGGAAAAAATCTGTCAAACACAACGCGCCCTGTCCGGGCAGGAAACAACATGAAACCACGACACAAACGCATGGCCCTGATTGTGGGCGGGCTGGTCATTCTGGGCCTGGCGGCCGCGCTGGTGCTGAATGCCTTTCGCAGCAATATGGTGTTCTTCTTCACGCCCAGCCAGATCGCCGCGCATGAAGCGCCCACCGGTCGCAGCCTGCGCATCGGCGGGCTGGTCGAGGTGGGGAGCATCAAGCGCGACGGCGTGAACGTTCATTTCGTCGTGACCGACACGGCGCAGTCGCTCTCCGTGGTCTATACCGGCATCCTGCCCGACCTGTTCAAGGAAGGGAAAGGCGTGGTCGCCGAAGGCGAACTGGGGGCCGATGGTGTGTTTCAGGCCACCCAGGTGCTGGCCAAACACGACGAGAACTACATGCCGCCCGAGGCGGCCGAAGCGCTCAAACGCGCCCGGGCTTCGGGTGAAAGCACCGGCAAATCGCTGGTCACGGAGACAAAAGGTGCACCGCAATGATTCCTGAAATCGGCCATTTTTCCCTCATCGTCGCGCTGCTGCTGGCCATCGCGTTGACGGTATTCCCCATCGTCGGCGCGCATCGCGGCATTCCTGCCTGGATGGCCATGGCGCGGCCCGCGGCCCAGGGGCTGTTCGTGTTCGTCACCCTGGCCATGGTCTGCCTGGCGTATTCCTTTGCCGTCAATGATTTCTCGGTGCTGTATATCGCCAGTAACTCCAACTCCATGCTGCCGCTGCATTACCGACTGGCCGCGGTGTGGGGCGGCCACGAAGGCTCCATCCTGCTGTGGGTGTTCATGCTGACGCTGTGGATGATGGCGGTGTCGCTGTTCAGCCGTCATCTGCCGCGCGAAATGGTGGCGCGCATTCTGGGCGTGATGGGTTTCATCAGCGTCGGCTTCCTGCTGTTCATGCTGTTGACGTCCAATCCGTTCGAGCGCCTGCTGCCCGCGGCGATGGAAGGCCGCGATCTCAATCCGCTGTTGCAGGACCCCGGCATGATTTTTCATCCGCCCATGCTCTACATGGGCTATGTCGGCTTCTCGGTGGCCTTCGCCTTTGCCATTGCCGCACTGCTGGGCGGCAACCTGGACGCGGCCTGGGCGCGCTGGTCACGGCCGTGGACGCTGGTGGCCTGGGTGTTTCTCACCGTCGGCATCGCGCTTGGCAGTGCCTGGGCGTATTACGAGTTGGGCTGGGGCGGCTGGTGGTTCTGGGACCCGGTCGAAAACGCGTCCTTCATGCCGTGGCTGGTCGGCACGGCGCTGATCCACTCGCTCGCCGTCACCGAAAAGCGCGGCAGTTTCAAGAACTGGACGGTGCTGCTCGCCATCTTCGCTTTCTCGCTGTCGCTGCTGGGTACCTTCCTCGTTCGTTCGGGTGTATTGACCTCGGTTCATGCGTTCGCCACCGATCCCAAACGCGGCATTTTCATCCTGCTGTTCCTGGCGATCGTCACCGGTGGCTCGCTGTTGCTGTTCGCGTGGCGTGCCGCCAAGGTCGGTCTGGGCGGGCGCTTTGATCTGGTGTCGCGCGAATCCTTTCTGCTCGCCAACAATGTGATTCTGGTGGTGGCCGCCGGCTCGGTGCTGCTGGGCACACTGTATCCACTGGTGCTCGATTCGCTGGGGCTGGGCAAGATTTCCGTCGGCCCGCCTTATTTCGACAACGTGTTCGTGCCGCTCATGGCGCCGGCCATTTTCCTCATGGGTATCGGCCCGCTGGCGCGCTGGAAATCCGCCAGCCTGCCGGAACTGGCGGTGCGTGTGCGCTGGGCCTTCGGCATCAGTCTGGTTACGGCATTGCTGTTGCCCGTTGCGCTGGGACAGTGGACGCCCATGATCAGCTTCGGCTTGCTGCTCGCTTTCTGGGTATTCACGTCCACCGCGCTCAACCTGTGGAGCCGGGTCAAGCCCATCGCGGGCATGTCCATGCCCCAGCGTCTGGGCGCGCAGTCGAGAAGCTATTACGGCATGCTGCTGGCGCATCTCGGTATCGGCGTGTTCATCGTCGGCGTCACCATGGTCAGGGGGTATCAGACCGAGAAAGACGTGCGCATGGACATCGGCGACACCGTCACCATCGGCGCCTACCAGTTCGTATTCAAGGGCGTGAGCGAAACGATGGGCCCCAACTACAAGGCCTCAAGAGGCAACATCGAAATCCTGAAAAACGGCCAGACAGTGCGCATGCTGGCGCCGGAAAAGCGCATCTACTTCGCCACGCAGATGCCGATGACCGAGGCGGCCATCGATCCCGGACTCACCCGTGACCTCTATGTCTCGCTGGGCGAGCCGGTCGGGAATGGCGCCTGGGTGGTGCGGGTGTATGTCAAACCGTTTGTCGACTGGATCTGGGTCGGCTGCTTCATCATGGCGATGGGTGGCGCGCTGGCGTTGCTGGATCGCCGTTACCGCCTGGCCCGGCGCCGGGCGACCGTGCCTGTTGCCGTACCGGTACCGGAGGCCGCATGAAGGCCCGTTTCCTGATTCCGCTGGCCATCTTCATCGGCCTGCTGGTGTTTCTGGGGGTGGGGCTCAAGCTCAACCCGCGCGAGGTGCCGTCGCCACTTATCGACAAGCCTGCGCCCGTGTTCAGCCTGCCCACGCTCGACACCCCCTCCCGCGTGTTGTCTTCCAAAGACATGTTGGGACAGGTCTGGCTGCTCAATGTGTGGGCGTCATGGTGTGGCGGTTGTCGCGAGGAACATCCGGTGCTGGTCGCATTTTCGAGAACGCGTGCCGTGCCGATTGTCGGGCTCGACTACAAGGATCAGCCGGATGATGCACGCCGCTGGCTGATCGATCTGGGCAACCCCTATACCGCCGTGGCGCAGGATCTGGATGGCCGGATGGGCATCGAGTTCGGTGTCTACGGCGTGCCGGAAACCTTTGTCATCGACAAGGCCGGCATCATTCGTTACAAGCAGATCGGCCCGATGACGCCGAAGGCGCTGCAGGACACGATTCTTCCGCTGGTGAAAAAACTCAATGCTGCTTAAATTCTTGGTTCCGTTGTTGCTCGCCGTGACGCTCGTGCCGGCGTTTGCCCGGGAGGCCGCGCCTGCCGCTGCCGACCCGGCAGTCGAGGCCCGGTTGATGACGCTCTCCAGTGAACTGCGCTGTCTGGTGTGTCAGAACCAGACGATTGCCGATTCCAATGCCGAACTGGCGGTCGATCTGCGCACCGAAATCCGCGAGAAGATTCAGAGCGGCATGAGCGATGTTGAGATCAAGGACTTCATGGTGGCGCGCTATGGCGACTTCGTGCTGTATCGCCCGCCGCTCAAAATAACGACGCTTGCGCTCTGGGTCGGCCCTTTTCTGCTGCTGGCATTGGGTGGCGGCATCCTGTTTTTCAACCTGAAGCGGCGCCGGCAAAACGCGGCCGACCCTGAATTGAGCCGTGACGACCAGGCGCTGGCGGAATCCCTGTTGCACCCCAAACAAACCAAGGAAACAACATGATCGGCTTTCTCATCGTAATTGGCGTACTCATCGCGCTGGGCCTGGCCTTTGTGTTGCCCGCACTCGTCAGGCAACGCGGCGAGGACGACAAGACCTCACGCGCGCAGGCCAATGTGCTGGTCTACCGCGACCAGATCAACGAACTCGATGCCGACCTGAAAAGCGGCACGATCAGCGCGGAGCAACATGTGGTGGGTCGGCGCGAACTGGAAAAGCGTGCGCTGGAAGACACGCTGGCCGCAGTCAATGACACGGCGCCGGTGCAGGCGAACCGCGGTCGCTGGGCGCCCGTTGCGCTGGCGGTGCTGATCCCGGTCGCGGCGGTTGGCTTGTATCTGAAGTTGGGCACGCCCGATGTGCTGTCCGTCCAGCCGACAGCGCATCAGGCAGGCGGCAGTCCGCACAGCACGTCGTTTGAAGCGATTCGCGCCATGGCGGACAAACTCGCAGCCCAACTCAAGGCGAATCCGGATGATGGCGCAGGCTGGGCCATGCTGGCGCGTTCGCACAATGTGCTGGGGCGTTTTCCGGAAGCGGCCGACGCCTATGCAAAAGCCGAAGCATTGTTGCCGCCGGATGCGCAACTGCTGGCCGATCATGCCGATGCACTGGCCATGTCGCAGGGCCAGACACTCGAAGGCAAACCCCTGGCATTGCTGCAGCGCGCCCTGAAAGTCGACCCCGCCAACTTCAAGGCACTGGCGCTGATGGGGACCGCCGCCTTCAACAAGAAGGACTACAAGGGAGCGGTTGTCTACTGGGACAAGGTCGTCCGGACCGCGCCCGCCGATTCCGAATTCACCCAGTCGCTGCAAGCCAGCCTGGATGAAGCGCGCGCACTGGCCGAAGGCCGCACACCGACGGCTGCGTTGCCGGCCATCATGGCGGCGACGCCGGAAGCGGCTGCACCGGCTGCTGCCAATGGGGGGGCGGCCAGCGGCGGCCAGGTCAGCGGTCAGGTCAAACTGGCACCGGCGCTGGCCGCCAAAGTTGCACCGGGCGACACCGTGTTTATCTTTGCCCGTGCCGAAAAAGGCCCGCGCATGCCGCTGGCCATCCTGAGTGTGAAGGCCTCTGAATTGCCCTATCGCTTCAGCCTGGATGACTCCAATGCGATGGCGCCGGGCATGAATCTGTCGAGCTTTCCTTCGGTCAGAGTGATGGCGCGCATTTCAAAAAGCGGCAATGCTACGGCGCAAAGTGGCGATCTGGAAGGCAGCGTCGGCCCGCTCAGCCCGGGCACGCACAATCTGCAGATCACGATCGACAAGCTGATTCCCTGAACGGTGAGGACGCGTCCTAGCGCAGCAAGGTGAGCGCCAGCGACAGGGCGGCCAGGCCAATCGCGGTCGCCAGCAGCCAGGTGTTGCGCGTCTGCTGGGTTGCGATGCGCTCGAGCCGCGATTCAAGCGTGTCGTGATCGTCGGTGCGCGCCAGGAAGGCGTGCGTCAGGCGCGGTAGTTGCGGTAACAGCGCGGCCCACTTCGGCGCTTCGGTTTGCAGGTTCTTCGCCAGCGCGCGCCAACCCATCTGCTCGTTCATCCAGCGTTCCAGAAACGGCTTGGCGGTTTTCCACAGGTCGAGCTCGGGGTCGAGCTGGCGCCCCAGACCTTCGATATTGAGCAGGGTTTTCTGTAGCAGCACCAGCTGCGGCTGGATTACAACGTTGAAGCGGCGCGAGGCCTGGAACAGTTGCAGCAGCACGCGGCCGAAGGAAATGTCCTTCAGCGGGCGGTCGAACACCGGTTCGCACACCGCGCGCACCGCAGCTTCGAGTTCGTCGATGCGAGTGTCGGCCGGCACCCAGCCTGATTCCAGGTGCGCCAGCGCCACGGCCTTGTAGTCACGCTGGAAAAAGGCGAGGAAGTTGCGCGCCAGATATTGTTTGTCGACCTCGGTGAGCGTGCCCATGATGCCGAAGTCGAGTGCGATGTACTGCTCGGAGCCGGCGCGCACCAGAATGTTGCCGGGGTGCATGTCGGCGTGGAAAAAGCCGTCGCGGAACACCTGGGTGAAGAAGATTTCCACCCCGGTCGCGGCGAGTTTGGGAATGTCCACGCCGGATTCGCGCAGGCGCTCGATCTGGCTGACCGGAATGCCGTCCATGCGATCCATCACCATGACGTCGCGGCCGCAGTAGTCCCAGTACACCTCGGGCACCCGCAGCAACGGTGAATCGGCGAAGTTGCGCCGCAGTTGCGAGCAGTTGGCGGCTTCGCGCATCAGGTCGAGCTCGTCGGCCAGATGCTTTTCGAATTCGGACACGACCTCGCGCGGGCGCAGCCGCTTGCCGTCGGCGAACAGTTTTTCGATCAGACCCGCCGCGGCATAGAGTAGCGACACGTCGTGCGCGATTACCGGGGCAATGCCGGGGCGCAGCACTTTGACGGCAACGTCGGTGCCATCGTGCAGGCGCGCGAAATGCACCTGCGCCACCGAGGCCGAAGCGACCGGCGTGGCGTCGAATTCGGCAAATACCTCGACCAGTGGTTTTTTGTATTGCCCCTCCAGCGTGGCGATCGCTTCGTTCGAGGGAAACGGCGGCACCCGGTCCTGTAGCCGGGCAAGCTCGTCGGCGATGTCGAGCGGAATCAGGTCGCGGCGGGTGGAGAGCATCTGCCCGAACTTGACGAAAATCGGCCCCAGCGCCTCGAGCGCACGCCGCAGCCGCACCCCGCGTGGTTCACTCAGCGGCCGCCAGAACAGGGTTACGCGCACCAGCCAGCGCAGTGGGCGCACCCGCTCGTGACCGAGAAAAAACTCCTCCAGCCCGAAGCGCAGGCCGACGCTGAGAATGCGGATCAGGCGGAACAGTTTCATTGCGGCCGCGCGTCCGGTTCAGGTTGGCGGGTTTCCAGCAAACGCAGACGGGCTTCCAGTCGTGCCGCATCGTCGGCCAGGGTGTCGACATCCCGGTTGAAGCGCGTGACATCCACCGCGCGTGCCATCAGTTGGGCTTCTTCCACCAGGTATTCGCTGGTGTTGTGGCCAAATGCGGCAGCCGCCTGGGTCAGGTTGGCGATGGCATCGCGCCCCAACGCATGCAGGCGATGCGCCGCGATGTCGCCGACAACCGGGGCGAGGTCGGCTTCGACGTCCCAGTTCAACTGCTTGAATACGCGGTCGAGCGTGGCCAGCAAGGCGGGGTCGCCGCTGTATTCGGCATGGCGCAGCGCCGCGCGACCCAAAAAGGGCAAGCGGGTCAACAGCGTGGAGGTGGGGCGGATGACGGCGTCGGGGGTGTCGATCACAGCTTCGGAAAAACAGCCGTCGTCAGCAATGCGGAAATCCAATTGCGCCAGCGTCAGGTCGAAACGCACGCTTTGCCCGGCATGGTGGCACAGGGCCTCGGTGGCGCCGGGCGACTGTTGCAGCAGGTGATTGAGGCTGCGCTCGAAGAGTGCTTCAGTGATCAAACCTTGAAGCCTTTATGTAGCGCCACCACGCCGGCCGTCAGGTTGTGATAGCTGACCTTGGCGAAGCCGGCGGTCTCCATCATGGTCTTGAGTTCTTCCTGCCCGGGGTGCATGCGGATTGATTCGGCCAGGTACTGATAGCTGTCGGCATCCTTGGCGATGAGCTTGCCCATCAGCGGCAGCAGCTTGAAGGAATACAGGTCATAGGCCGGTTCCAGCGGTTTCCATACTTTGGAAAATTCCAGCACCAGCAGGCGGCCGCCCGGTTTCAGCACCCGGTTCATTTCGGCCAGTGCCTGGTCCTTGTGCGTCATGTTGCGCAGGCCGAATGCCACAGACACGCAGTCGAAATGGTTGGAGGGAAACGGCAGGCGTTCGCCGTCGCACTGTACCGAGGGCGGCGTTCTACCCTCGTTCAGCATGCGGTCGCGGCCTTCGCGCAGCATGGAAAAGTTGATGTCGGTCAGCAGCACCTGGCCGCTGTCGCCCACTTCCTTGAGGAACAGCCGGGTCAGATCGGCGGTGCCGCCGGCGACGTCGAGCACTTTCATGCCCGGCCGCAAACCGGCCTGTGCCACGGCAAACCGTTTCCACAACCGGTGCAGGCCGGCCGACATGATGTCGTTCATGATGTCGTATTGCGCGGCAACCGAGTGAAACACCTCGGCCACCTTGGCGGCTTTTTCGGATTCGGCAACCTGCTTGTAGCCGAAATGGGTGGTTTTATCCATGGCAGACGAAGTGAGCGAACAAGCCAGAGATTCTACCAGTGCAAGGGCGGGCCTAGGTTCAAGTGGCATCGGGCACATGTCATAAATCAGTCATATTGCTGTCATAGTATGGCGGGCATCGAAACCGGGGCGCATTGGCGCGCTCCTTGCTGGAGACACCATGGCTGCGAATATTCTGCTGGTCGAAGACGAACCCGGCATCCAGGAACTGCTGAAATTCAATCTGACGCAGGCGGGGCATCAGGTCACGGCCACGAGCGATGCCGAACAGGCGTTGCAATACCTGAAAAACACGCTGCCGGACGTCATCCTGCTCGACTGGATGATGCCTGGCATGTCGGGCATCGACCTGTGCAAGCGCCTGCGCAACGACGACCGCTATCAGCCGATTCCCATCATCCTGCTGACCGCGCGCGGCGAGGAGCGCGACAAGGTGCTGGGGCTGGATAGCGGCGCCGACGATTACATCACCAAGCCGTTCTCGCCGCGCGAGCTGGTGTCGCGCATCAAGGCCGTGCTGCGCCGCCGGGCACCACAGATGACCGACGAGCTGGTCGAGGTCAACGGCTTGCGGCTTGATCCCACCAGCCATCGGGTGCAGGGACACAGTCAGCCGCTGGAACTGGGGCCCACCGAATTCCGCCTGCTGCACTTCTTCATGACGCACCCCGAGCGGGTCTACTCGCGCACCCAGCTGCTGGATCAGGTGTGGGGTGACAATGTTTTTGTGGAAGAGCGCACCGTCGATGTCCATATCCGCCGCCTGCGCCTGGCGCTGGAGCCATCCGGCCACGCCGACCTGATCCAGACGGTGCGCGGGGCAGGCTATCGCTTTTCGGCTGACGTGGGATAATTCGCTGACCTTGCTTGAACTGGGTAGCTGAACATGGGTTTCTGGTGGCGTCCGTTAGGCGTGTTGGGCGGTGTCATGCTGGTGGCACTGATACTGTGGGCCGATTCCGGCTGGGTGGCTGCGCTCGGGTTTCTGGCAGGAATCCAGGCCATCGTGATGCTGCGTCGCCTGTTTCAGGAATACCGCCTGGCCCGCTGGCTGGAAAACCCGGATGAGGTCACCCCGCCCGACGCCACCGGCACCTGGGGCGACATCTTTTATCGTCTCGATAAACTGCAGCGGCGCCAGCGCACCAGCCGCAGCGAACTGACCAACGCGCTGGAACAGTTCGAACACGCCGCGTGGTGCAACCCGGCCTCGCGCAAATACATGGGGCTCGACTGCGAGCGCGACCGTGGCCAGTTCATTCGCTACCTGTTGCGGCAGGCGCACTTTATCGAGTTTCTGGATGCGGCCGACTTCTCGCATCCGCTGGTCTGCAAATCGCCCATCAATCGCGAACTGACTTTGTCGTTGCAACTGGTACCGTTCGGTGCTTCGCAAAAGCTGCTGATCGCCCGCGACATTACCGATCTCGAGCGTGTCGACGCCATGCGGCGCGACTTCATCGCCAACGTGTCGCACGAACTGCGCACCCCGCTTACGGTCGTGGGCGGTTTCGTCGAAACCCTGGCCGATGCGCCCAATCTGCCGGCCAGTGAATCGCGCCGCTATTTCGATCTGATGCTGGACCACACCCGGCGCATGCAGCGCTTGCTGGA
>CAJDTZ010000041.1_pt1 | contig 13088 bp, 10 predicted proteins | sample 7390551 | NCBI WGS metagenome assembly CAJDTZ01 (sample SAMEA7055662, study PRJEB34461) | soil metagenome | biome: terrestrial ecosystem; feature: Peninsula; material: soil | place: Antarctica | collected 2016 | reverse complement strand
AGTGTGACCTTGTAGGCGTTTTCCACCATCTGGTGGATGCTGGTTTCGGTGTTCAGCGACCACAGCGAATAAAACACCACTAGGCCGGAGAAGGCGACAACGACGATGCGGGTGATCCACAGCAGTTTCTTCTGGCTCATGCGGTGATGCGGCATGAACTCCTTGATGATGTTTTCCGAGATGGTGACCGAAGGCGCCAGCAGGGTGCCGGAGGCGGTGGACATGATGACCGACAGCAGGGCGCCATAAAAAATGATCTGTGCGTACAGCGGCAGGTGGGTTTTGACGAAGGTCGGCAGCACCAGCTGCGCGTCTTCGGCCAGCAGCGTCGTCGCCATGGCCGGATCAACCAGGGTGGCGGCATAGGTGAGGTAAATGGGCACGGCGGCGAAGAAGAAATACAGGGCGCCGCCGATTACCGTGCCCCACACGGCGATGCGTTCATTCTTACTGGCATTGGCGCGCTGGAACACGTCCTGCTGCGGAATCGAACCCAGCCCCATGGTGAGCAGGCCGGCGATGAAGGTCACGATCGCGGCCCATTCCCTAGGCGGCCAGAATTCAAATTTGCCAGCGGCGCGGGCGTGTTCGATTACCGGGGCAATGCCGTTGACCGCGGGCATGTCGCCCACCAGTTTGGCGATCCACAACAGCCCCAGAACGATAACGGTCATCTGCACCAGGGTGGTCAGCGCCACCGACCACATGCCGCCGAACAGGGTGTAGAGCAGCACCACGGCCGCGCCGATGTAGATGCCCTGGACCTGGGTGATGATGCCGTCTGACAGGACGTTAAATACCAGTCCCAGCGCGACCACCTGCGCCGACACCCAGCCCAGGTAGGAGAGCGCAATGGCCAGCGAGATCACGATCTCGACCGGGCGGTTGTAGCGTGCCCGGAAATAGTCGCCCAGCGTCATCAGCTTCATGCGATACAGCGGGCGGGCAAACAACAGGCCGAACAGGATCAGCGCGAGCGAGGCACCGAAGGGGTCGGAAATCGTGCCGCCGATATTTTCGGCGAGGAAGGTGGCCGGAATGCCGAGCACCGTTTCGGCGCCGAACCAGGTGGCAAACACCATCGCCACCACCACGATCATCGGCAATGAGCGACCGGCCGTGATGTAGTCGCTTGCGTTGTGGACCTTGGTGGCGGCGTACAGGCCGATGCCGATGGAGAAGACCAGATACAGGATGACAAAGCCAATGAGCATGGCTGAATGACCGTCAGTAACTGTGTGTAAGCATGAAACCGGAGCCCCAGTCAGGGCTGGCATCGCTGAAGCCGCCCACCGCGTACAGATTCAGTTTGCTGGCGCGGGTCAGGCGATAGCTCAGATACAGCATGGCTTCGCTGACGGGATGGCCGGTTTGCGAGACGGCCTGTTGCCAGTCGTAGCTTCCGCCTATCGAAACGGTGGGCGTCATGCGGTAATGGGTGCCGGTCGACCCCAGCCAGACGTTACGGTAATCGATGGACGCCGGGTCGCCTTTCCATTTGTATCCCAGCCGCAGAAAGGGCATCCAGTTACCCACGGGTTTGAACAGCTCTGCGTGCAGCGTGTAGTCGTTTTCCCCGGTGCCCAGTGCGCGGGTTTCGTCCGCCGTGCCGAACTTCACTTTTCCGCCAATATCGAGACCGGTCCAGTGTCGGCGCTCATCGAGCAGGTTATACGTCAGGCTGGCCGAGACATCGCCCATGCCGTCGGTGGTGGACACGCTGCCCGACGAGTTGAGTGGGTCGCCATCGGGCGTGACGTTGCCCGCACCGCGAACATGCAGCCATGCGGTCGACAAACGGATGTTCCAGGTATCGGTTCGATATTTCAGGCTCAGTGGCAGCGCCCATGTTTCGGTCCTGGTCGAGCCACCGTAGTTTCCGGACGAGTAATCGAGCCCCAGATTGACGCTGAATGTGCCATCGACAGCGTGGGCCGGCGGGCACAAGACGGCAAAAAAAGAACTCAGCAAGGCAAATTTTCGCATGGCAGTCATTTCAATAAATTGCCGGCAATTTTAGTGGAGAAATGGCCGGCGGTGCATGGCTTGTGGCGCGAGATTGCGGGGCAGGCGTGAGGTTGGCACCACCGCATGGTGAGCTCTGCCAAGCGGTGGCTGTCCTGGGTGGCCTCCTGTTTGCCGCCATGGCCGTTTGGTCGGAATGTGCGGGCGGATGAATGGCGATCCTGGCATCCGACTCGCCCGTCCGCGCTGACTGACGCTGGACGCATTCACGCGTCCTAGTGAATTTCGATGGGCTCGGGCCGCTCGATCCGTTCGGGGGCTTCGACTCTTTCGGGCCGTTCGATCCGCTCGGGGGTTTCGACCTTTTCGGGCCGTTCGACCCGTTCGGGGGTTTCGACTTTTTCGGGCCGTTCGACCCGTTCGGGAGTTTCGACTTTTTCGGGCCGTTCGACCCGTTCGGGAGTTTCGATCCGCTCAGGGGTTTCGACTTTTTCGGGCGATTCGGATTTTTCCACCGCTTCCTGACGTTCGCTCGTCTCGGGTTTTTCCGTTTCCCCGCCTGATTGCGCTCGGTCCGTTTCGGAACGAACCGTTTCTTCCAGGGCGTTCGGGCTCACTTCTCCCGTGCTGCTGCGACTGTCGTTTCCCTTCTCATGGACGGGCTTGCTTGTGTCATAACCGGTCTCGACGTGCGTTTCAACCTCGCGCGCATGGAATTGGCGTCCCGAGCGGAGGGCGTCAACTTTCACCCACTCCCCTGCGCGAGGGGGCGCCTGTCTGATCAGGGTTTGGGAATCGATCAGGAAATGCTGGCCGTTGACGTTGATCGCCGATGGGGAGGCGTGCCGAACAATGCCCTGGATGACCACGCGATCGGCAGGCATCATGCGTTCCTCTCGCTCGATCCGGGCAACCTGCATGCGTCCATCTGCGTAGCGGCCTTCGGCTCGAATGTTCTCACCCGGTTCGAGTTTCGACAGGTCTCCGCCCAACGTGACGTTGTCGATGCTGAGTCGGCCCTGGCTGTTCCGCAGCACCACGCCAGTAACGCTGTCGGGCGTGTTGCTGGGCACCACGTCCAGACGCGTGGCGAGCACGCGCCCCTGTGGGCCGGCAAAGCCGCTGACCGCGACTTTGACGCCAGCGGCGAGTCCGGCTGGCAATAACGCATCGGGCATCAGGCTGATGATGCGACCTTGCGCGCGAATCTTGCCCGGGGCCAGCGCTTCAACCTGGGCGATCAGCAGATGGCTGACGCGAACCTGCTGCAACGCCAGTTGGTCGCCCCGTCCCCGTGCCAGCGCACGCACGACCTGGCCGACTTTCAGATCCCTGGGCGAAGCGGCAAGCCCCTGGATTGTGACGGGCGTGCTGGGCAGATAGTGCAACTCCAGACCGTTCACGCAGATGCTGGCAAAGCCGGTGATCACGCCTTCGACCTCGACCGCATGTCCGGTGCCGCCCGTTCCGCTGCCGTCCCCGTCAGCGAGCGTGCCCTGAGCTATGCCGGTCCCGCCGGTGCCGCTGCCCTCACCTGCCCCGGACAGCTTGCCGGACGCAATGCCGGTGCCGCCCTGTCCCGAGCCATCTGCCGACTCGGGGCGCAAGCCGGTGCCGCCCATGCCGTTGCCGTCGCGCATCATGGGGGCGCCGCCCAATGTGCACGGATTGGCCGCATAGAGCGCGGGCGCGACCATCAATGTGAGTATTAACCCCAGCAAGGCTTGAGAGAGACGATTCATGATTTGTTGACTGTTTCTGCCTGTTCACCGGCCTGGTAAAAATACTGGCCGTAGGTCACCCGAAAATGGGCATCTGCATTCTGATGGTCGTGTTCCTGCAGTTCCATTGCCTTCTTGCTGAACGACTGCATGACCTGGCTCGACAGCTGGCGGGCATGGGCCTCCAGAGCCTGTGCCGAATCCTGGCTCAGGCGGTCGTAATAGACACTGCGTTCCAGCAGCGGCGGGGCATCGGGCTGGGTCAGGTTGTGCTCGGTTGCGGCCAGATGATCGTGCACGTTCTTGCCCAGATAGAAAAACTTCTCGTCCAGGCCGTGGCTGGGAACGAATGCATCTGTCACCAGCACGACGCGGTCGAGATTATCGACCTGCGCGACGCCAAGTCGAAGCCATTCGTCCAGCACCACGCGCGGCCGAATGTCCTTGCTCACCGAGCGTACCAGCGCCTCGAAGCTCATGGCGCCGCCCCGGCTGGCCAGCCTTTGCAGCGGAAGCGGACGGCCCTTGTTGTCGAGGAACTCAGCGTGGGCGGTCCAGCGCGCCACGATGTGCGCGCCGAGCGACACCGACAGCGGCGGGCCGTCGGTGCCCGTGACCATGTCGTTGCGCAGGCGCTTGACATCCATCCGGTGAATGCCCGTGAGCAGGCTGACGCGGCTATCGGTCTGTGGCTTGCCATCGACCGGCATCGCGGTCGCCATTTCGACGTAGGCCTGTTTGAGCAGATGGGTGAATGCCGGGTATTGCACGCTGTAATGCAGCAATAGCCTGACCAGCGGGCGCAACAGCCGTCGCACCGCGGTCGCAAGCGCGCCGGGTGGTGTGACAAGCACGTGTGCGTTATCGGATTCCTTCATGCCAGCTTCGTGTCAATGAGCGGTCCATAAAACCATGGGTTCGAGCGTGTCCGCCGGCACGAGCGATCATCCCGGGCGGTTTGACGCCATCAATCGTGTAAAAAATTAACACGCCATGCCGCATGATGCGCGGCCTGCGTCTGGATGTCCAGGCATTCGCGGCAGCGGCGCGAACGCGAGGCCGTGTGGCGCTATTCCGTGCCGTGCTTGGTTTCGAACTGGATGCCGACCCGTTTCAGCAGGTCAATGGGCAGCACGCCGCCGGCAGAAATGATCACGGCATCGTTCGGCAGGACGGCCTGTCCGGAAGCCTGTTGCAGCAGCACTTCGTCGGGATCGATCCGGATCACGGTCGAGTTCAGCTGGACCTGGATGCGACCCTGTAGCCGGGCGTCTTCCAGGCGCTGCCGGTTTTTCACCTTGACCCGGCCGAAGGCATCGCCGCGATAGGACAGGGTAACGTCGGTGCCGGCCTCCTCGGCAATGGCGAGCGCCGCCTCCAATGCGCTGTCGCCGCCCCCGACGACCAGCACTTTCTGGCCCCGGTATTGTTCGGGGTCGATCAGGCGGTAGACCACCTTGGGCAGTTCCTCGCCGGGGACATCCAGGGTGCGCGGCGTGCCGCGGCGCCCGATGGCCAGCAGCACTGCCCGGGCCGAATAGGCGCCCGCGGACGTGTTCACCTGGAAGCTGGTGCCTTGCGGCTGGATGCTTTCCAGGCGTTCCCTGAAGCTGATTGTCAGGCCGGTCCTGTTCACGATGCCGTTCCAGACATCCAGCAACGCTTCCTTGCTGATCTCCCCGATCCGGACCTTGCCGACGATGGGCAGCACGACTGGCGCCGTCATGATGACCTTGTTACGTGGGTAGTGATAGACCGTGCCACCCAGCGAATCTTCCTGCTCCACGATGCGATAGCGCAGCTTGTGCTGGATGGCACCCAGGCCGGCCGCGATGCCGGCCGGGCCGGCCCCCACGATGATGACGTCGACATCGGTGCGGGAATTGCCCTTGAGCGAAGCCCGGATCGCATCCATGGCTTGGCGACCCTGTTCGGCCGCCTTGCGCACCAGGCCCATGCCGCCCAGTTCTCCGGCAATGAACAAGCCAGGCACATTGGTTTCGAAATTGGGTTTGACCAGCGGAATGTCGACCCCGCGCTTTTCGGTGCCGAACACCAGCTTGATGGCGTCGAACGGACACGATGCCATACAGGCGCCGTGCCCGATGCAGACGGACGGGTTCACCAGTTGGGCCTGGCCGTTGATCAGCCCCAGCGCGCCCTCCGGACAGGCCTTGACGCAGGATCCGGAGCCCATGCACAGCAACGGGTCAAAAACCGGGTGCAGCGAGACGGGTTCGCCCAGGCCGGCCTCGCGGGAGGTCTCGAGTGCCTGGGCGTGCTGTTCGTTGAGCCGGTTGAGCCGGCGGAAGTAAAAGAAAAACACCAGCGCCAGTGGCACCAGATACAGCAACAGACTCGCAAGTGAAAAATCCATACGGCTTTCTATCGGTTAACGCCAATCAGGCCCTGTTGATCCAGGGGCGGATGCCCGCAAGGGTGGACTGACTCTACAGTACGCCATGCGTGTTGAGCGAGCGCAGACGAGTTTAGGGCTATGCGTGTAAAATAATTACACGCATAGCCCTAAACTCGTTAACATTATTGCCGTAAACGATGATGAGATTTGGTCACTTCATCGTAGGGATACAGACAAATTAAAGGCAGCATGGTGCAAGAAACCTTGACAATGCGGTCTCCGGGCAGACTGGAGACGTCCAAAACGGCCCCGGCCAAACCGCGCAAGCGGGAGGTCAGTGCGTCCGTGATGACACTGGGGGTGACGGTGCTGGTGGTCTGTGCCTGGGCAATCGGCCGCTGGGGCGGGTTCACCGCGGGTTCCGCGGTGGGCTACAACCTGGGCCTGGCAGGTGGAATCATGATGTTGCTGCTGTTTTCCTATCCGCTGCGCAAGCATATTCGCTTCATGCATGGCTTCGGGTCGGCCAAATACTGGTTTGCCCTGCACATGACCCTGGGCATCCTGGGGCCCCTCTTCATTCTGGCGCACTCGCGTTTTCATGTGGGCTCCATCAATGCCGGCATTGCGCTGGCCAGCATGTCGCTGGTGGCGTTGAGCGGAATCATCGGCCGCTTCATTTATACCCGGATCCATCATGGCCTGTACGGGCGCCGTGCCAATCTGAAGGACATGCGCGAACTGGCCGGCCTGTCTTCACAGGCGGTGCAGTCGAAACTGTCATTTGCGCCCGGGGTGGAGCACGCGCTGGCCACCTTTGAAGCCGCTCTGGCCAAACCGCAACGCAATCCGCTGCGTTCAGCGTGGACATTTATCACACTCTGGATGCGTCGCCGCGTCGTGTTGATCCAGTGTTCGCGCGAACTGAATCAGCTTTTCAAGGCGCACGCACGGCAACAGGGTTGGGACCGCGCCAAATACCTGCGCCGCCTCAAGGCCGCCAGGAAACTGGTTGCAGCCTATCTGATGAGTGTCCAGCAGGTGGCGCAGTTCAATACCTATGAACGGTTGTTTTCGCTGTGGCATGTGCTGCATGTTCCTTTCGTCTACATGCTGGTGCTCAGTGCGATTGCGCACGTCGTCGCCGTGCATATGTATTGATGGAGTGTGCGATCAGGAACATCAAGTCAAGCACCGCAGCGTGGTTGGGTTGAGAACGTTTTTCGTCGCGCTGCTGCTGGCGTGGATGACGCTGGGAATGCTTCCCGGCACTGCCGAGGCCGTTTCGCTGGAAAGCGTGTTGATGCCGGGCAAGGTCATCCGCGACCACGCCAAGGCGGAAGGGAAATGCGCGAACTGCCATGTTCGGTTTGAGCGCGAAGGGCAGGACAAGCTGTGCCGCGACTGCCACAAGGAGGTGAGTCACGACATGGCGCAAAGGCAGGGGTATCACGGGCGTATCAAGGAACAGGCTTGTCGCACCTGCCACACCGAGCACAAGGGACGCGAGGCACGCATTGTCGTGCTGGATGAAAAACAGTTTGACCATAGACAGACAGATTACCTACTCAAGGGAAAACACACGGAAACGGCATGCAGCCAATGCCACATGCCCGGCAAAAAATACCGCAGCGCACAGAGCGCCTGTATTGCCTGTCACAAGAAAGACGATGCGCACAAAGGCAAGCTGGGCACCAAGTGCACCGAATGCCATACCGAGACTGATTGGAAAGATGCCCGGTTTGACCATGACACGACAAAATTTAAACTTGAAGACAAGCATGCCAAGGCGAAGTGCGCGGACTGTCACCAGAACAACGGTTTCAAGGGCACACCCATGGCGTGCGTGTCATGTCACCGCAAAGACGATGCACACAAGGGACGATTCGGCGACAAATGTCAAAGCTGTCACAACGCCAAAGCCTGGGATGTCGCCTTGTTCGATCACGACACGGATACCCGCTATGCGTTGCGCGGCAAGCATCGGCAGGCCCGCTGTGACAGTTGCCACACGGGCAACCTCTATCGCGACAAGCTGCAGACTGTCTGTGTGTCCTGTCACAAGAAAGACGACAAACACAAAGGCTCGCTGGGCGACAAGTGCAGTGATTGCCACGTCGAACGCAACTGGAACGAAGCGCGCTTTGACCATGGCCGCTCGCGCTTTCCGTTGCTGGGCAAGCATGACGTCCTCGAGTGCAAGGCCTGTCACAAAAGTCCGGTCTTCAGGGATACGCCCATGAACTGCATCGCCTGTCATAAGAAGGACGACAAGCACAAAGGCTCGCTGGGCGACAAGTGCGGCGACTGTCATGGCGAACGCAACTGGAAGGAAAACCGCTTCGATCACGGCAAGACGCGGTTCGCCCTGTTCGGCAAGCACCGTGACGTGACATGCGATAGCTGCCACAAGGACCAGATGTTCAAGAACACCCCGAATGCGTGTCTTGCCTGTCATAAAAAAGACGATGTGCACAAGGGTCAGCAGGGCGAACAATGCGAGTCCTGTCATGACGCCAGTAGCTGGAAAAACACCAGCTTCAACCATGGTCGGGCGCGCTTTCCGCTGGTGGGCCGCCACGTGATGGTGGCGTGCAAGGACTGCCACCGGACGGCGCAATACAAGGATGCAAAATCCGAGTGCATGGCCTGCCATGAGAAGGACGATGTGCACAAACGTCGCCTGGGCACGGAGTGTGAAAGCTGCCACAACGCGCGTAGCTGGCGCTTGTGGGATTTCAACCATGACCGGCGGACCGCGTTTCGTCTGGAGGGTGGGCATCGCGGACTGGATTGTTACACCTGTCATAAATTTCCGGTTGCGGGCAAGGCGAAGTTGCCGACGAACTGTGTCAGCTGCCATCAGAAAGACGACGTGCATGAAGGCAGCTATGGCCCGCGATGCGACAACTGTCACGAAACCGGTTCGTTCAAGCAGATCAAGTCCCGATTGGGTGCCGGCCAGCCCGTGCCGCCCGTGGCTGCGCGTCAGCCCGGCTGTCCCTCGATGGTCCGTGGCTTGTGTGGCAACCCGATTCCTGCATTCGATCAAATGGCATTCACAGGAGTATCACGATGAAATTGAACGTCTACTCGTTGTTTCGTCGCCCGGCCGTCGCCCTGCTGGCGTTAGGCATGGCCATCCTGCTGGCGGTATTGTCGGTACCGGCCACTGCGGCGCCTTCGGGCAGCACCCGCTTCGATCACATCAAGACCGGGTTCGCCCTGACCGGCGCACACGACAAGGCGCGCTGCGAGTCCTGCCATGCCCGTGGCGTATTCAAGGGAACGCCCACCCAGTGTGCGAGTTGCCACACCGCAGGGGGGCAGCGCGCATCGACCATCATGCCGTCGACCCACGTGCCGACCACGCAGTCCTGCAGCAGTTGCCACAACACCACCCAGTTTAGCGGCGCGCATTTTGACCATACCGGAGTGGCGCCGGGCGCCTGCGCGAGTTGCCACAATGGCAGCACGGCCAAGGGCAAGCCTTCCAGCCACATTGCGACCTCGGCAGCCTGCGACAGCTGCCACAAAACCAGCGCCTGGACGCCGGCAAAATTCAGTCATGCCAATGTGGCGGCGGGTTCCTGTGCCAGCTGTCATAACGGGTCTACCGCCACCGGCAAGTCGAGTACGCATATCGCGACCGCGGCTTCCTGCGACAGTTGTCACAAGACCACCGCCTGGCTGCCGGCCAGTTTCAGTCACACGAGCGTGGCGCCGGGCACGTGCGCAAGCTGTCATAACGGCAAAAGCGCCCAGGGCAAGTCAGGCACTCATGTCCCGACCACGGCCTCCTGCGACAGTTGCCACAAGACCTCTGCCTGGCTGCCCGCCAGCTTCAGTCACACGGGAGTGGCACCGGGAAGCTGTGCAACCTGTCATAACGGCTCCACGGCCAAGGGCAAACCGGGTAACCATATTCCGACGTCCGGTGCGTGCGATAGCTGCCACAAAACCGTGGCGTGGAAACCGGCGACCATGAACCATACGGGGATTGCGCCGGGTACCTGCTCGACCTGCCACAACGGTTCGACCGCGACAGGAAAATCCAGCAGCCACCTGCCGACATCGGCCTCGTGCGACACCTGCCACAAGACCTCGTCCTGGAGAACCGCCACCATGAACCATGCCGGGATCGCGCCCGGCACCTGTGCCACCTGCCACAATGGCTCGACGGCAACCGGTAAGTCGAGCAAACACCTGCCGACCACGGCTTCGTGCGATTCCTGCCACAAAACCACGGCCTGGATCCCGGCGACATTCACTCACACGGGCATCGCCCCGGGTACCTGTGCGACCTGCCACAACGGTTCGACAGCTACGGGCAAATCGAGCAAACATTTGCCGACATCGGCGTCGTGCGATTCCTGCCACAAGACATCGGCGTGGCTTCCCGCGACATTCAGCCACAGCGGCGTAGCGCCGGGCACGTGCTCAACCTGTCACAACGGTTCGACCGCGACCGGCAAATCGAGCAACCACGTGCCGACATCAGCGTCGTGCGATTCCTGTCACAAAACCACGGCCTGGATCCCGGCGACATTCAGCCACACAGGGATTGCACCCGGCACCTGTTCGACCTGTCACAACGGCACAACCGCCACCGGTAAATCGAGCAAACACTTGCCGACATCGGCTTCGTGCGATACCTGCCACAAGACATCGGCTTGGCTACCGGCGACGTTCAGCCATACCGGCATTGCTCCAGGCACCTGTGCCACCTGTCATAACGGCTCGACGGCCACGGGCAAGTCGAGCAAACACCTGCCGACCTCGGCGTCGTGCGATAGTTGCCACAAGACATCAGCCTGGTTGCCGGCGACGTTCAGCCACACAGGGATTGCACCCGGCACCTGTGCGACCTGCCATAACGGTTCGACGGCCACGGGCAAGTCGAGCAAACACCTGCCGACTTCGGCCTCGTGTGATTCCTGCCACAAGACATCGGCCTGGCTACCGGCGACGTTCAGCCATACGGGCATTGCGCCCGGCACCTGCTCGACCTGTCACAACGGCTCGACCGCCACTGGCAAACCCAGCAAACACCTGCCGACCACGGCATCGTGCGACAGTTGCCACAAAACAACCGCATGGCTACCTGCGACGTTCAGCCATACGGGTGTTGCGCCGGGCACCTGTGCGACCTGTCACAACGGTTCGACCGCCACCGGCAAGGCCAGCAACCATGTGCCGACATCAGCCTCTTGCGATACCTGCCACAAGACGACGGCCTGGTTGCCCGCGACGTTCAGCCATACAGGGATTGCACCCGGCACCTGCTCGACCTGCCACAACGGCTCGACCGCAACCGGCAAACCGAGCAACCACGTGCCGACCACGGCCTCGTGCGATACCTGCCACCGCACCACGGCCTGGATCCCGGCGACGTTCAGCCACACGGGGATTGCACCGGGCACCTGCTCGACCTGTCACAACGGTTCGACTGCCACCGGCAAGCCGAGCAACCACATCCCGACGTCGGTATCGTGCGATACGTGCCACAAGACGACGGCCTGGATCCCGGCAACCTTCAGCCATACGGGCGTCGCGCCGGGCACTTGCTCGACCTGTCACAACGGATCGAGCGCAACTGGTAAACCTTCGGGGCATTTCGTCACGTCACGTTCGTGCGACACCTGCCACACCACCACGGCCTGGTTGCCGACCAAGAGTTATAGCCATGCGTCGCCTTTCTACAAAACGCATAACTCGGGGGTCACCTGTGCATCGTGCCACTACACCAACAGTGAGGTCATTCCCTGGAAGTTCAGTGCGTACAAACCGGACTGCGCAGGCTGCCATGCCTCCAAGTTCAAGCCGGATGCACACAAGAAGGTGGACAGTCCGACGATTCTTTATACGGTGGGTGAGTTGAAGGATTGCGCCGGCAGCTGTCATGAATATACGAACAGCACCTTTAGCACCATCAAGCGGACCCGCACGGGTGAGCACCGGTCGACCAGTGGTGGGTTTTAAATGACAACAATCTTGATGAAAGACAGACCCGATGCGACATAGCCTGAAGAAGAAGTCAGCCATTCCCCTGGTGTGTCTGGGACTGCTCATGGCCGGGATGCAACCGGCCATGGCGAATGTGCTGGATGAATTGCAGGTCCAGCCAGATGGCGTCGACAACGTGGTTCGCATCCGATTCAATGCGCGCATTCACTTCGTGCGCTTCGCCGCAGCGGAAAACGCCAGCACCGTGCAGGTGTATTTCCAGATTGTGGAAGGTACGGGTCTGGCTGGCGTCCCTGCCGGGACTGAGCCTGTCCCTGCCGCCGCAGTCCGATTCCAAGATGCAGACGATGCAGATACAGTTGACGCGCCGCGCCGAGGTCTCGGTCCGGCCCGGTCCGGATGACCGTAGCCTGGACATCATTTTCAAGGATGCTGGCAAGGTTGCCACCCAGGACAGCAGTCGTTACGCGGTCAGGCTGCTCGCAAGCAGCGACAAGAACGTGCTGGGCAATCAGGTGGTTCCGGCCCGGTTTGCCGACTTCGACCTGTTTACCTCGCAACGGACCGTCAATGGAAAAGTGCAATACGAACTTCAGCTTGGCTATTTGCCGACTGCTGAGGCCGCGGAAAAACTGCGACGTCAGCTGCTGACGAAATTCCCGAATGCGACGGTGGTGGATCTGACTACCCGCAAGCAGCAAACCCTGTCAGAAGTATCCGATCAAGTGGCCGAGGACAAAGGCCCTTTTCCGATGCCGCCGGGTGCCATTCCGGAAGTCGAGTCCCAGGCAGCCAGTCTGATGAGACAGGCCAAGGCAGCGCAGGACGCCGGCAACAGCGAACAGGCCGTCACTCTGTTCAACCAGTTGCTGTTTTTGCCACCTAACCGGCAATCGCAGGAAGCCCAGGAGCTGATCGGTCTGGCACGTGAAAAAAATGGCGAGCTGGCCAAGGCAAAAACCGAATACGAGCTTTACCTCAAGCTGTTTCCCGACAGCGCCGGATCGACCCGGGTCAGGCAGCGCCTGGCCGAATTGAATGCCATGCCGCAAGCAACCCCGGGCACCCGGACGGCG
>CAJDTZ010000043.1_pt1 | contig 13350 bp, 13 predicted proteins | sample 7390551 | NCBI WGS metagenome assembly CAJDTZ01 (sample SAMEA7055662, study PRJEB34461) | soil metagenome | biome: terrestrial ecosystem; feature: Peninsula; material: soil | place: Antarctica | collected 2016 | reverse complement strand
CGTCCGTCCGCATCCAGCAGGAATGAAGTGGGCAGCGCAAACACTTTCCAGCGCCGCGTATTGCTGCCATCCGGATCAAGCAGAATCGGGAAACCCAGCTTCATTGTCGAAAGAAAAGCGTTCACCTCTTCAGCCGTCTCGGCACTATTCAGCGCAACGATTTCAAATGGCCGTCCCGCCATTTTCACCCGCAAACGCTCCATTGACGGCATTTCACGCAAACAAGGCGGACACCACGATGCCCAGAAGTTGAGCAGCACCAGCTTGCCACGGTATTCCGCCAGGGTTGTGGCGGTGCCCTCCAGATCGCGCGCCTGCAATGTTGGCGCCGGCGTGGCCGCGTGCGACACGAATCCGGCGGCTTGCCCCTCAGCCATGAAAAGCAGGCTCATCGCCAGCATGACCAATCCTTGTTTCATTTGCGCTCCCATGTATTCCATTCCTGCAACAGCAAAACATCCATGCGCTGGCTCTCGGCCACTTCATATTCGGTGGGCGTTTCGCGCGCCCAGTAGCCTTCGCGCAAGTTGTCCAGCATCGCGTGGCTGACCGCCGCCCCCTGCAACGCCAAATGACTCAGCAAGCCCGGCAACCACGGCGTCGCTGCGGAACGGCGCGGTTGCAATACCCGTATCCGCAGTCCTGACAATGCGCCCACATCAAGATAATCCGGCGCGGACAGCGGCTCGGCCTCCGAATACAGATTTGGATACAGCAGCAGCACGCCGAGTTCGCTTCGCTGTGCCGGCTCGAGCAGGGTGGCTGCCCGCAATACCGGAACCGCTGCACGTGCCACGGCGACCACCGTCCGACGGCGGCACGACGTCCATGCTGCGGGGCAGTTGCGGCAGGAAATAGGCGTTCACAGTGTCAAGCGACCAGACTTCCACCCCCTGTGCGGCCAGTTTGTGTGCAGCTTGAAGTTCGGGCTCGGCGCGACCCCGCTCGGAGGCAACCCACAGCAACAACTGCGTGCCATCGGCAGGAAAAACCTGATAGTCCGGCATCTCGGCCCGGGTACTGGGCGCATATGCCAAGAGGCTCAACAACAGAATTTTGAAAAAACGCATACAGCCAAAATCTCGAAAGCAACAGGTTCCCATCTTGCCGGGAAACGATCTGCGCGCAATAGGCAATCTGACCCGTTCCGCTTGACCGGTTCCGTTCAGGGCGACACACGCCAATGACCCGAGCGGCCACCCTGCTTCTCCAGCAGCCTGATTTCGCCCATTACCATGCCACGGTCCACCGCCTTGCACATGTCATAGATGGTGAGCAGCGCGACGCTGACGCCGGTCAGCGCTTCCATTTCGACCCCGGTCTTGCCGACCGTTTCGGCGGTCACTGTGCAGGTAATCGTCGATTCGGCTGAATCGTGGTCGAATTCGACACTCGCCCGGGTCAGCGCAATGGGGTGGCACAGCGGGATCAGCTCGGACGCCCGCTTGGTCGCCTGAATCGCTGCAATACGCGCAATGCCCAGTACATCACCCTTGGCTGCCTGGCCACCAATAATGCGCGCCAGCGTATCGGGTAACATGCTGATCCTGCCGCTTGCCACGGCGACACGCCGGGTATCGTCCTTGCCCGCCACGTCGACCATGACTGCGCGGCCGCTTTCATCAAAATGGGTGAATTCGTTCATAACAGGAACCTTGTTGGCAATTTTCGCATCGTAATCCAAATGCCGTTACTCACTTCTACCCTTTTCCGCTGATGCTGCGCACTCTGCTCGCCTTCACCCTTGCCATCCAGCCTGCCATGGCCGCCGATCTACCCGATCTGGGTGAGGTTTCGCGGCAATATTTTTCTGATCAGGAAGAACAGACGCTGGGGCGCGCCATCATGCATGACGTCTACACCGACCCGCGTTATCTGGACGACCCCGAAATCGAAAGCTACCTCAACCAACTCGGCTACAAGCTGGTTGAGGTCAGCCCCCGCAACCAGCATGATTTCAGTTTCTTCGTAGTCAACGACCCCAGCATCAACGCGTTTGCGATGCCGGGCGGCAATATCGGCGTCCACACCGGTTTGCTGCTGGCAGCCCAGAGCGAATCCGAACTGGCCAGCGTGATCGCACATGAAATCTCGCACGTCACCCAGGACCACATCGCGCGCATGGTTGCCAGCCAAAGCCAGAGCTACTGGCCCACCATGGCCGCGCTGGCGCTGGCGCTGTTGGCATCGCGCTCCAATCCCAATGTCGCGAGCGCTGCCATTGTGTCCACCCAGGCCTACTCGATCCAGAACCAGCTGAATTTCAGCCGCGATTTTGAGCGCGAAGCCGACCGCCTGGGGTATGACCTGCTGACCCGTGCCGGCTACGATCCACGCGGCATGAGCAGCTTCTTCAGCCGCCTGCAGCGCGCCAGTCGTTTTTACGAAAGCAGTGCGCCCGCCTATCTGCGAACCCACCCCCTGACCGCCGAGCGCATCGCCGACATGGAGGCACGCAGCGAGTCCGCGCCTTATCATCAGGTTGAGGACAGCCTTGACTTCCAGCTTGTCAGAGCTCGATTGCGCGCCCAGGAAAGCAGTCCGGCCGATGCCGTCATAGCCGCTCGCAGCACACTGAAGGAAAAACGCTACAGCAACGAGACGGCTGCGCGCTACGGCCTGATTACCGCGCTGCTGCGCGCACGCCAGTTCAACGAGGCCGAATCCGAACTGCAAAAACTCCCGACCGGCAAGAATAGCAGCCCGATGCTCCAGCAACTGGCGGCCTATTCGGCATTGGCCGCCAACAACCTGAAGCTTGCCCTGCAGCGCTACCAGGCGGGCAGCACGACCTATCCGGGTTACCGGCCATTGCAATACGGATATATAAGCGCCTTGCTGGCGGCAGGCCACAGCAGCGATGCGCTGTCACGGGTCGATGCGCAACTGGCACTGTATCCGGTAGACCGCCGCCTGTGGCGTCTGGCCGCCCAAAGCCACGCCCAACTGGGACACCGCTTGCTGGGGCACCGCGCTCAGGCCGAGGTGGCCGCCTTGAGCGGCAATCTGGTCGCAGCCATCGAGCAAATCACGCTTGGCATCAAGGCCGGGGACGGCAGCTTTTACGAGATGTCGGCGGCAGAAGCGCGACGGCGTGAATGGCAGGCGATGGAAAAGGCCCAACGCAAAAGTTGACGCCGCTTCTGCACGAGCCCTTTGTTTGGGGGGGCTGGTAGGAATTTACCCTGCCGGACCAGCGTTAAATTCTGTGTTTGGCCTTGCATGACAAAAACTAATTCCACTATGCTTAGTCCATCCATTAACTGGATAGCGTTTGTTGCATGGCCACGCCAACCAGCAACGCTTTCATCACTAACGTTAATAAATTTAGGAGGATGACTATGCGAAAGTTGCATCGGGTAGCATTAGCAACAGCCTGCGCGATCAGCGCCATCATGCTGTCAGGCAGTGTTCTGGCGCAAGAAGATGGCAACGCTCCCAAAAAAGAGGTGACTGGCAAGGATCTCGCATTCGACAGGACAAAAGGCAACTGCCTGGCATGCCACGCCATGCCAACCCAGCCTGACGCGGAAGCAGCCGGTCTGTATGGCCCTCCCCTGATCGCCATGAGCGCGCGCTACCCTGACAAAGCCAAGTTGCGCGCCCAGATTTGGGATGCGACTGTGGCCAACCCCTCCTCCACCATGATTCCCTTCGGCAAGCATGGCGTCTTGTCCGAGCAGGAGATCGATAAAGTGACCGATTTTGTTTACGGTCTGTAAATCAGGTTTTAATAATTTAGTTCAAGCTTAGGAGACATGCTTATGAACGCACTTCGTAGAAACGTACTGAAAAGCGCAGCTGGCGCAGGCACCGTGGCAGTAGCCGTGGCTGCCGGCCTGCTCAAGCCCACTCTGGCCATGGCCGGCGCACCCCGCAGTGCCTTCGAGGCCAAATCGGTTGGTGACGCACTCAAGGGCATGGGCGCATCGGCGGCGGCCGATTCCAAGGACATCACCATCAAGGCTCCGGATATCGCAGAAAACGGCGCTGTCGTGCCGGTGGAAGTCACCAGCGAGATTGCCGGCACCACCGCGATTGCCATCATGGCCGAAAAGAACGCAACGCCTCTTATTGCCGACTTCGACCTGATGGGCGGCGCCCAGGGTTTTATTTCCACCCGAATCAAGATGGGCAAGACCTCTCTGGTCCGTGCGGTTGTTACGGCTGGCGGCAAATCCTACACCGCCTCCAAGGAAGTCAAAGTGACCATTGGTGGTTGCGGCGGTTAATCAACCCCGTCATTGCTGATACATTTTGATCTGATAATTTTTTAGGAAAGGAAAGCCAAATGGCTGAACCGATGCGTATTCGCGCCACCATGGCCGGCGATGTTGCCGATGTTAAAGTGTTGATGAACCATCCCATGGAAACCGGTCTTCGCAAAGACTCCAAGACCGGTCAAATGATCCCTGCCCATTACATCACCGAAGTCACCGCCAGCGTCAATGGCGCCCAAGTGCTGAATGCCGGCATGAGCGGCGGCATTTCCAAGAACCCCTACCTGGGATTCAAGGTCAAAGGCCCCAAGGCCGGTGACAAGGTCGTCGTCAACTGGGTTGACAACAAAGGCGACAAGAACACTGCCGAAGCCACAATCGGCTAAGACAGGTAGCACACGAGCGGGGCATAGACCCCGCTCTCGTTTTATTCAACAGGTTTCTGGAGGACGGCATGAAACAACAATTTATTATGAAACTGCTGACAGGGATGGCCGGCTTGAGTATTGCGCTGGGCGCCGCCACGGCACACGCAACCCCCGATTCGGACAGGCAGGAACTCATCAAGTACTACACCAGCAAATATCCCAATATCAAGATCGATGATTATGTTTACGGCGCCTTGGCTTTCGACCCCGACAGCAAAGCCCAGTACGACGCAATCATGGAGTTTCCCCCCTTCGACTCTGAAGTCGAAAAAAGCCGCAAGATGTTTGAAACCCCATTCAAGAACGGCAAGACCTACGCCTCCTGCCTTCCAAATGGCGGCAAACAGATCGCAGGCAACTACCCGATGTTCGACGATGTCAAGGGCAAAGTCGTGACACTGGAAGAAGTCATCAACGATTGTCGCGTGGCCAACGGCGAAGAGGCCTACAAGTACAACGACATGAAGACCATGGGTTTGCTGATGGCTTACCTGCGCTCGTTGTCGGACGGCATGCTGATGAACGTCAAGGTTGCAGGTCCCAAGGCCATGGCCGCGTATGAAGATGGCAAGAACACCTTCTACAGCCGCAGGGGCCAGCTCAACTTTGCCTGCGCCAGCTGCCACGTACAAAACGGTGGCAACCGTCTGCGCTCAGAGTTGATTTCGCCCATGATCGGTCATGCCGTCCACTGGCCCGTGTTCCGCGGTGGCGACAACCTGTTCGACATCCAGCGACGCTACGAAGGCTGCTTCAAGTCGGTGCGTGCGATTTCTGCACCACAGGGCAGTGCGACATTGAACAATCTCGAGTACTTTGAATCCGCGATGTCCAATGGCCTGCCCATGAAAGCCAACGTGTTTCGCAAGTAATTGATTCCGCAAACTTGCGGCCCGCTGTAACAAAAAGCCCGGGCAACCGGGCTTTTTCATTTTTTCACGTTCACGGCTGAATATGAGCCGGAGCTACCATTTACGGGCATTGCTCTGTAAAGCGACAATTCCGGGCAAGCAACATCAAACAATCCGTCCCTCGAGGAGAGACACATGCACATGAATCGCCGAGAGTTTTTGCAGCTGCTGGCTGTTGCCGCAGCGTCCGGCATGGCACTGGACAGCAAGTCTGCGCTGGCGGGTGGCATCGCGCCTGCCAATTTCTACGACGTGCCACGCCATGGCAACGTTTCCTTCCTGCACTTTACCGACTGTCATGCCCAATTGCTGCCGGTATGGTTCCGTGAGCCCAACGTCAACCTGGGTATTGGTGCTGCGCTTGGAAAAGCGCCCCATCTGGTCGGCCAGCACCTGTTGAAGCAGTATGGGATCAAACCGGGCAGCGCCGAAGCCCACGCATTCACCTATCTTGATTTCACCGAAGCCGCCAAGGTATACGGCAAAGTGGGCGGTTTTGCCCACCTGAAAACCCTGGTCGACAAAATGCGCGCGCAGCGCCCCGGCGCGTTGCTGCTCGACGGCGGCGACACCTGGCAGGGTTCGGCCACCTCGCTGTGGACCGATGCCCAGGACATGGTCGATGCCTGCATCAAGCTGGGGGTCGATGTCATGACCCCGCACTGGGAATCGACATTTGGCGCTGAACGGGTCATGGACATTGTCAACAACGACTTCAAGAAGGCCGGCATCGACTTTGTTGCACAAAACATCGTCACCAACGACTTTGGTGACCAGGTGTTCAAGCCCTACACCATGAAGGAAATGAACGGCGTCAAGGTTGCCGTAATCGGCCAGGCCTTCCCCTACACCCCGATTGCCAATCCGCGCTACATGGTGCCGGACTGGAGTTTCGGCATCCGCGATGACGGCATGCAGAAATGGGTAGACGATGCGCGCGCCAAAGGCGCCAGTGTCGTGATTGTACTGTCGCACAACGGCATGGACGTCGACCTGAAAATGGCCAGCCGCGTGACCGGCATTGATGCCATTTTTGGCGGCCACACGCATGACGGCGTGCCGCAGCCGGTTCGCGTCAAGAATGCCAAGGGCATCACGCTCGTCACCAACGCCGGTTCCAACGGCAAGTTCCTAGGCGTGATGGACTTTGAAGTCAAGGGCAAACGGGTCACCAGCTACAAATACCGTCTGCTGCCGGTGTTCTCCAACCTGCTTCCCGCCGACCCGGCAATGGATGCGTACATCAAAAAAGTACGCGCACCCTACGCGTCCAAGCTCAATGAAAAGCTCGCTGTCTCCGACGATTTCCTGTATCGCCGCGGCAACTTCAATGGCACCTGGGACCAGTTGCTGGTCGACGCGCTGATGGACGTCAAGGGTGCGGATGCGGCATTTTCACCTGGCTTCCGCTGGGGCACGACGCTGCTGCCGGGTGACGACATCACCATGGAACGCCTGATGGACCAGACTGCGATCACCTATCCGCAAACCACGCTGAACAACATGACGGGCGAGACCATCAAGACCATCATGGAAGATGTGTGCGACAACCTGTTCAATGTCGATCCGTATTACCAGCAAGGTGGCGACATGGTTCGGGTGGGCGGCATCGAATACACCGTCAGTCCGAACGAAAAAATCGGCAAGCGGATCAGCAACATGACCATCAAGGGCAAACCGGTTAACGCCAGCAAGACCTACAAGGTCGCGGGCTGGGCACCGGTCGGTGAAGGCGTGGAAGGCGAACCGATCTGGGACGTGGTCGCCAGCTACCTGCGTGACAAGAAGGTGATCAAGGGCCTGAAACTGAACGAGCCCAAAATCATCGGCATCGGCAAATCCAACCCCGGGATCGAGAGCTACAAGGGCGGGGTGTCCTGAGCATTTCTCACTTCCAGAAAAGGGGCGCAAGCCCCTTTTTTACGTCTGTAACCAGCAATCCTGCCTGTTGCCGTGCGCTCGTGCGACGTGTCATGACCGGGGACGCGATTGGGCCAGCGCCCGCAAAAAGGCCTGTTGCAATATGGCCAGCGGATACGCCGCCTGCCCGTACTGCTGCTGTTCGAGTTGCCGCACCGCCGCCTCCGGATTGCATCTGACTTGCTGCTGCATGCGGTGCAGCCATTCGCCGAGGCTGGGCGCAGCAGCCTGCTCCGTCAATGAAAACTGCCGCACCGCCTGAGCCAATTCCTCCACATCGCCTGCCTGGCGAATCGCGCGCATGCCGCGCCGCCGCGCCAGTCGCCAGCGAGCCATGCGACGGAGCTGCCAGATCGATCCGCCGAGCAACAGCAACCCTGCAAGACCCGCCGCTATCCGTTTACCCAGTATCCAGCGCGGGTCATATACGGTCAGCGTCCTGGCCGGGACGACCGCGCTGGCCAGTTGCTTGCGTGACACGTCGTACCACGGCAGATGCAACGCCGGCACGCTGACCGCTCCCCCTTCGCGCGGCTGCAAATACAGCGTGACGCCGTAGCGCGACAACGGCGAGGCGGGATCGCCCATCGCCACTTCCTCGATCAGCGGCGGGTACATGCCCAGTGCCGGCGATTCATGCCATTGCAGCTCGATCAGCGACTTCAGGCCCGCCGCACTGTAGCCGCCCGTCACCTGAAAATTCCACGCCAGCGGACGCTGCAACGGCCACCGCGCTGGGAGCGGCGCGGACTGAATGTGCGGTGCAACGGGTGGAACAGCGTCGGGTAACCAGGCGGGCAGACCCGCCACCTGAATCGCCAGCGTCGGCCCGGGAAAGCGCAGCCGCTGACCAAACCGCCCGGCATCCAGCATCGGCACATGCAACGTCGCCATGCCACTTTGCGTGGCGATGAACGACCAGAAATACTGGTGCAGGGTGCAGGGCTCACCGGCGCGTTCACCCCTGCCATCTTCCTCGCCCAGTGCGCGCAGCAAACGGCCGCTGCCGGTGTGCATGCCGGGACGCTGCCATTGCAGGCTGCCGTCATCGCAGATGGCCAGTGTCAGGCGCACCGGCTGGTTCACATGCGGCGCAACGGGATCGAGCGTCCAGATGGCCGTCACGCGCGGCACCGTTTCACTGCCGTCCGTCACGTTGATTGTGCGCGCAGCAGTGTGCAGGGTATCAAGCTGAAGCGCCGGCAGGCGCAAGGCGCCCGACCTGCGCGGATACAGCATCAGCACCAGGGTTTCGCTGTCCGCTGCCCGGCTCAGGGTGCGTGCAAACACCTCGAAGTTTGCGCCCAGCGGCGTCACGTCCAGCGTATCCAGGCTCAGGCCGCGTGCCTGGACGGTCAGGCTGATTGGTTCGCCCAGCGCGCCATCTGTTTTATCCAGTTGCGCAGAGAGCGATGCCGCCTGAGCCGTGCTCGTCAGCAACAGCGCGATGAGCAACAACGCTTTTACCATGGCGGCCGCTCCGCATCGTCGTGGCGGGCATCCTGCTTCAGCAGGTTTTTCAGCATCGCCTGTGGCCGGTCCTGCAGCCGCTCGAGCTTTTTCAGCCCCGAAACTGCGAGCCGCGCATCGACCGCAACCTGCCTGGTTTGTTCTGATTCGCCCTGCGCGCGGGCCGCCATGGCAGATGGTTGCTGACGCCCGGTTTGCACCCCGATCGGGTCGGATGCCGCATCGTCCCGACGCCAGTCGGGTGCGGCATCAAGCGGAATCTGACCTTCGGCCAGCATGCCCCTTCGCCCGCGCAAATCACTGGCCATCGGCGCCTTGGCGGATTGACGACGCTGTCGCTGCATGGCCCATCCCAGATTGGTGCGCGCTTGCGCATCCGAAGGCCGCATGCGCAAGACGGCTTCATAAGCATCGATCGCAATCGGATAGTGCCCCTGCCCAAAATGTGCGTTGCCCAGGTTGTAGAGCGCATCGGCCCGCTGGCGGTCATTGGCTGCCAGCAGCAGGGCCGCGCCAAAATAGTGCGCAGCGGCCACATAATCGGCCTGTCGCCAGGCCGCCGCCCCCGCCCCCATCTGTCCCGCATACCCGCCCACTTGCGCGTACAGTGTTTGCGCCTCGGCGTACTGATCATGCCGCCACGCCTGCCAGGCCGCCGCTTCGTCAGCCCATGCAACGGGTGGCGCAGTGGCTGCGCCCATGACGAGCAGCGCAACAAGCACCACCACCCGACGCGGCAGCGACACCATCATGAACAACAGCAGCGCGGGAACCAGGCACCAGGCATACAGTTCACGCCATGCCGTGGACATACCCGGCGCAACGGGGTCGCCGGGCAGGGCCGCGATGCCGCGGTCATGCAATGCCGACCAGTCGCCATCGCCATCGCTGACTGCCTCGAAGCGTCCACCTGTTGCATCAGCCCATTGCCGATACGGCGCAGCTTGCATGCGGCTTTGCACCGGCACGCCGTCCTGCTCGGCCAATCCGCCCTCCGGCAAGGGCACCGGCGCACCCGCCTCGCTGCCCACGCCCAGCACGAACAACGGCCATCCCAGGTTGGCGAGACGAGCGACTGCCGCTTGCGCGGTTGAATCCGCGCTGCCGGCCTCGGCGTCGGTCACCAGCAGTACAGCCTTGGACTTGCCGGGCGCGACGGTCAGTTGATCGCGTGCCAGATCGAGTGCCGCGGCGAGGTTGCTGCCCGGGGCGCCGATCAACTGCGGATCGGCCTGCTCGAGCGCACGTTGGAGCAATGCCGGATCATCTGTCGGTGGCGACAGCAAACCCGCCTGGCCGGCATACACGATGAGCCCGACGCGTTCGCCGTGCAGCCGCGACACCCAGTCGAGCAGTTCGAAGCGCGCGCGGGTCAGTCGATCGGGCGCGATATCGGTGGCACGCATCGAGGCCGACACGTCCAGCACGACCATCACCGTCATCACGTGTCGCGGCACCGTCTGGACGTCGCGCGAATCGAGTGGCAAACGCGGACCGGCAGCGGCCAGCGCCAGCAGCAGCCAGGCCAGCGCGTGACTGAGCGTTCGCATGGCATTCGGTCGCCGCGTGGCGCGCGGACTGGCGGCCCACGGCAACAGGTCGGCATCGGCATAGCCAAGCAAACGCGCTTGCCGCCGCTGCCGCCACCAGCCAAGCAACAGCGGCATCAAGGCCAGCCCCAACCACAGCGGCTCACGCCAGTGCAGATTCAATAGTGTGACGATCATGCCGCGTGTCTCAGGGCAAGCCAGCGCGCACCGGCCAGCGCGATCGCCGCCAGTGCAAGCAGCACCCAGTACCACTCGCGCACCTGCCGATGCTGCGCGGGGTTCGACAGGGTCGGCTCAAGCTGGTCGATGGCATGGATCACGCGCGTCGCATCGGCGGCGCTGCCGATGGCGAAATATTGCCCCCGGGTCAGCCGCGACAAGTCGGTCAGACCAGGCTGCGGATCCGGGTCGCTCACAGCGTGCCCGCTGCGCGTGGCCCGCCCCGCCGCATAGGGATCGCTGCCGAATTGCAGGGCGTGAATCGCCACGCCGGCCTGTCGCGCCACCGCCAGCGATTCGGCCGGGGTCAGCGACCCGGCGTTGTTGTCGGCGCCGTCGCTCACCAGAATGATGGCCGGCCGCAGGCGGCGCGTGCGCACCTGTTTCAAGGCCATGCCCAGCGCGTCGCCGAGTGCGGTATCGGGGCCGGCCATGCCCACCTGAATGCGCTGGATCTGGGCCATGACATGGGCACGGTCAAAGGTCGGCGGCGTCAGCGTGGCCACCTCGCTGCCGAACACGATGACGCCCAGGCGGTCGCCGCTGCGCCCCTTGATAAATTGCGAGAGCGTAGCTTTCAGCACCGTCATGCGTTCGACTTCGCGGCCGTCCTGAGAAAAGTCGCGGATGCTCATGGTGAGCGAGGTATCGATCAGCAGCACGATGTCGCGGCCTTCGGGCGGCGGCTTGATCCAGTCGCCCACTTCGCGCGGCTGCGCCAGCGCCAGCACCAGCAGGACAAACGCCAGTCCGTGCAACACGACCGGCCGCTGCAGGCTGGGCACAGGCAAACGACCAACCTCGCCCAGCGGCAACGCAGGGTGATTGAGCACCACCGCAGACGCATCGCCGCCGCGGGTATCCGCCGCCGTGCGACGCCAGGCAAGCCTGCTCCAGCCAACGACCGGCAGCAGCAGCACCAACCAGAGCGGCTGCGCCCATTCAAGCATGGCGACCCCACTGGCGAGCAGTTTCGCACAAGCTCGCCAGGGTTGCATGGCCATCGGCTTGCGACGGTGCGAAGCGCACGTGCGTCAGGCGGTCGACCCAGACCGACCAGTTGGCCGCCTCCAGATTGGGTGGACAGCTTGATGCGTCCAGTCGCTGCAAGCGAAAGCGCGCACGTGCCCAGGCGTCGAGACGGGCAGCCAGTTCGGATGGCGCGTCCTGACGTTGCACCACCGCGCGCGCAATGGCGTTCAGGGCACGCAGCGGGCGTCGCCGCTGCCACCACCAGACGACCAAACCGATAGCGGCCAGAATGACTAGCCCGAACGCCAGCGCCACAAATGGCAGGCTGCTCGCACTCGCCGCCACGTCGGGTGCCGAGGGTCCGATGATGTCCGCCAGTTCGTTGCGCGGATCAGCCATGTGCCAACAGCGCGACCAGATCGTCGGCCTCGCTCGCAATCACCTGATGCTGCACGCCGGCACGCACCAGACGCGCCGCCTGCGCGTCGAGTCGCGCGGAAAACGCCGCCTGGCAGGCATGGCGCAGCGAAGCCTGCGAGGTGTCCAGCCACACGTCCTGATGACTGGCCATGTCGTGAAAACGGACCCGCCCCATGTCGGGCAAGGCATGCTCGGCGGCGTCGACGATCTGGATCGCCCAAACATCGAATCGCGCCGCCAGCCGGGCCAGCGCCGATTCGTGCGCGGCGGTTAGCCAGGCAAAATCGCTGAGCAGCACCAACCGCGCGCCGCGCGGCAGGTTTGCTTCGAGCATGGCAAGGCGATCGCTGAAATGCAGCGGCTCGGTCAACGCCGGATCAGTCAGAGGCGGACACGCGGCGCCGGCCCGTTCGATCAGCGCCAGCGCCGCCAGCTTGCCGTGTCGTGCAGGCAGGGTGTCGTCCTCGCGGTCCCACAGCGTGGCGCCGACCACACCGTTTTGCCCGGTGGCGGCAAGTGCCAGCATCGCCGCCACCCGCGCGGCCTGCGTGACCTTGAGACGCCTGCGCGTGCCAAAGCGCATCGTCGCGCCACGATCCACCACCAGATGCACCACGGGTTGACGTTCCTCACGATAGATCTTGAGATGGGCGCGCCCGGTGCGTGCCGTGGTGCGCCAGTCCATGTCGCGGATATCGTCGCCCTCGCCTGCCGAAATCAGTGGCGCGTGAATACCTGCTTCTGTCTGGCTTGTTTGCGGGCCCAGCCGCGCAAACAGTTGATGCCACCCCAGATTGATCGAGCGCGCAAAATTGGCAGCGCGAAACATCACGGCGCCGGCACCGCCTCGAGCAGCCCGGCAATGAACGCATCGCGACTGAGCTTTTGCAGCCGGGCGTCGAGGCTCAGGGTAAGGCGATGGCGCAGGCAATCGGCAGCCAGCTCACGCACATCGTCCGGCGTCACATAATCCCGTCCGCGCAGATAAGCCGCTGCCGCCGACGCGTGCAGCAGCGCCAGCGACGCGCGCGGGCTGGCGCCCACTTCCACCGCCTGCGCCCAGTCGGCGCGCCATTCGCCGGGCGCGCGGGTGGCGCGCACCAGCGCCACGATGTAGGCCTCCACCGCATCGGCCACGTGCACCTGCCGCACTTCCTCGCGTGCGGCCAGCACGGTGGCGGCATCGACTACCGCCGCCAAGGGTTGGCGCCCGGCCAGCGCAGGCTGCGCGCGATCGCGC
>CAJDTZ010000039.1_pt1 | contig 13521 bp, 10 predicted proteins | sample 7390551 | NCBI WGS metagenome assembly CAJDTZ01 (sample SAMEA7055662, study PRJEB34461) | soil metagenome | biome: terrestrial ecosystem; feature: Peninsula; material: soil | place: Antarctica | collected 2016 | reverse complement strand
ATCGTGATGTCGTGGCGCTGCTGGATGACGCACTCCACAGCAAGCTGCACGGGTATTTGCAGGCAAGGGGCTGGAATCTGCACCGGGCAGCCAATGTAGATGAACTGGCGACCCTGTTCGAGCGACAGGCATTTCATGCCGGCCTGTTGCAGCTGCAAAGCATCAGCAACAGCAAGCTGTTCGACCTGCTGGGGCGGCAACCGTCAGTGCAATGGATTGCGCTGATGGACGCCGCTTTCTGGCGCCCCTCGCAGCAACACCAGAATTTTCTGGCCGGGATATTCGACTTCCACACCCTGCCGTTCGATCCGGACAGGCTGCTCATCTCGCTGGGACACGCCTGGGGCAAGGGTCAGCTGCTCAAGAAACCGCTGTCTCGCCCCGACTCGCTGGAAGCCTACGGCATCACAGGCAACAGCCCGGCGATGGAAGATTTCGCCCAGTCGCTGCGCAAAGCCAGCAAGGTGGAGGCGCCTGTTCTGATCGGCGGCGAGAGCGGCACCGGCAAGGAACTGGCCGCGCATGCCATCCATGACATGTCGTTGCGCAGAAACCACGCGTTTATAGCGGTCAACTGCGGCGCCCTGCCCACCCACCTGATTCAAAGCGAACTGTTCGGCCATGAAAAAGGCGCGTTCACCGGCGCGCACCAGCGCAAGATCGGACGCATGGAAGCGGCGCAGGGCGGCACGCTGTTTCTGGATGAAATTGCCGATCTGCCGCTCGACCTGCAGGCCACCCTGCTGCGCGTCCTGCAGGACAAGGTCATCGAACGGCTGGGTTCAACCCAGTCGATCCAGCTGGACATCCGGGTGATCGCTGCATCCCATTTCAACCTGAAGGAAGCGGTTGCCAATGGCCTGTTCAGGGAAGACCTCTACTACCGCCTCAACGTCATCAACCTGCAGGCGCCGCCGTTGCGCGACCGGCAGGGAGACGTCGAGCTGCTGGCGCAGACCCTGCTGGAAAAATTTTCCTGGGAAACCGGAGGCCGAGTCAAAGGGTTCAGCCAGCAAACCTTGCGTGCGATCAACCAGTATTCCTGGCCCGGCAACGTGCGCGAGCTGATCAACCGCATCCGCCAGGGCGTGGTCATGGCCGAACGCCCCTATCTGGTTCCCGAGGATCTGGGCATGGAACGCCGCGCCTCGACCCCGGGGCGCCTCACACTCGACAGCGCACGTAGCCGGGCCGAATTTGACGCCATCCGGTCCGCATTGCGCCGTTGCCAGCACAACATTTCCGAAACGGCCAAGGAGCTGGGCGTGTCGCGTGCCACCCTGTACCGACTACTGGATCGCCATGATTTGTCGGGACCGCAAACGGACAAGGGCAACAAGCCGGCCATCCGCACCGGTGACCGACACACCACCCCGGCGCAACCGGCCGTCGGTGGATAAAAAAACACAGTCATCCCGGGTGATTGATGCCGAAGCCCTGTAAATGCCTTGTCTGCACATTTCCGCGTGTAAGATTCATGCCTTGAAATTTGGCCGCATGTCGCGGACGTGTGCCTGCATCCGGATTGCGTGCATCCTTCACCCAGCCGGCGCGATCGAAAACGTCCAGCCAGAAACGTAATATACAAACGCAAACAATAGGGAGTCTTGAACATGTCGAAAAAGGGTCGCTGGGTTCGTACCAGTCTGGTGTTGATGTTGGGCACGCAGCTTGCCCACGCCGAAGAAATACGACAGGCCAGTCTGGATGCCGCCGCCCCCCAACCCGACATGAATGCGTCCCAGCCAGACATACGACAGTTGCTCCAGCAAGTCGCGGCGCAATCCCTGCAGCTGGCCGAACAGCAGCGGCAGATCGACGAATCGCGGCGCCAGCTCGAAGCCCTGCAGCAACAACTGGGCATCGTTCTGGCCAACCCCGCCCGCAACGTCAAAGTTGCCGGCCCCGCCCAGACCTATCAACTGGCGCAGGCAGCCGCCAGCAGTCCGGCCAGTCCCGATACGGTGGGCCAGGCGCCCGAGCCCACGCGTCCCAGCCTCGACGTGGCCACCGTGTTTTCGCAGCCCAGCGTGCTCACGCCCAAGGGCGCGTTCGTGTTCGATCCCTCGCTGCAGTATTCCTACAGTTCGTCAGACCGCGTCTCCGTCATCGGCTTCAGCGTGCTCAACGCGGTGCTGATCGGCGCAATCGACGTGCGCAGCGTCAACCGCAACAGCTGGATCATGAGTCTGGGCGGGCGCTACGGCCTGACCGACCGGATGGAAGTCGAGGCGCGCATTCCCTATGTGTACCGCAGCGATGACACACTGAAGCGCAGAATCAACATCGCCGCGCAGGATGAATTGTTCAGCTCGGACGGCAAAGGCCTCGGCGATATCGAGGTGGCCGCGCGCTATCAGCTCAATGCACCGAAGGGTGACGCCCCCTTCTACATTGCCGGTCTGCGCCTCAAAACAAACACGGGCAAGGACCAGTACGAAGTCGACTACAACACCGACTTCAACCTGCCGAAAGAGCTGCCCACCGGTTCCGGTTTTTACAGCCTGCAGCCGAGCCTGAGCGCAGTGTTGCCGGCTGACCCGGCGGTGTTTTTCGGCGGCATCAATTACGCCTGGAACATCAAGCGGGACATCAACACCTCGATTGTCTACTCAACGCCAAACCCTGCTTACGACCCTACTGACACCTCCCCAACTGCAGCCCCTGAATTTTTATACTCGCCGCAGTCGATTGGTGAAGTGGACCCCGGCGACTCGTTCGGCATCAACTTCGGCATGGGGCTGGCAATCAACGAACGCAGTTCGTTCAGCCTGGGTTACGAACACACCTGGATCGGCAAAACCAAGGTCGATGGCAAAGAAGCCGTCGATGCGATGACCGTTCAGCTGGCCTCATTGCAGATGGGCTTTTCCTACCGCCTGAACAAGCGCACCAACCTGAGCCTGTCGATTGGTGCAGGCCTGACCAGCGATACGCCGGACACCACCGTTACCCTGCGCGTGCCGATCAAGTTCTGATTTCATGCGCCATCAAAAAGCCGGGCTTGCCCGGCTTTTTTTGTGCCCGCTGTTCACCGCTTCACGCTAACGCAGTCCATTCAGGCTCTGGCTGAGCATGGCATCGAGCCGCGCCTGTGCCTCGAGCATTTTTGAGGCGATGGTGGCATTCATGATCGTGACATTGCGAATGACCTGGTCGTTGAGCGAGTTCTGGATCACCGTGGTCAAGGCGCCCGCCGAGATGTTGGCCGGCAGGGCAATGCTGTTGCCCGGTCCGTTCTGGATGACGGTCAGCGTGCCTTGTGAGGTGACCTGCGGGCTCGCGGATCGGGACGCGACTGTGGACGTTGATGCGGACGTCGAGGATTGCGCCGGCTGCGATCCGGCCGTGGTGACAGACGACTGCGCCGCCCCGGTCGTGCCGGATTGACCCTGGGTCAATTGCGAGGCCGAGGCAACCGTTTCACTGGTGCCGGCATCCGAGGTGACGCCCGCTACCAAGGAATGCTCCTGCGCACCCGGCGACACGACGGTGTCGAGCGCGGCCTGTGCCTGGGGTGGCTGCGTCAACGGCGCGGCAACCGGCGTACCTGATGGCAAGCCGCTATCAGCGGTCTGCGCGGAGATGTAGCTCGTTGTCCCCGGCGAATTCGATGCCGTCGATGCCGAGGTCGATTCAGTCGTGGCCGGTGAAGTGGTGGTCGATTCAGTGGTACTCGATGAAGTGGCGGCCGATGCAGTAGTGACCGATGAAGCGCCGACCGCAGCCGATGCAGCCGTCGCGTCGGCCGTGCCGGATGATGGTTTGACCGTCAGCCCGGCGACCATCTGGCCGATTTTTCCGAGTTGCTCGAGCGGGGTCATTGCAAACGGATTCAGCGTAACCGACGACACCAGTTCGCCGTTGATATAGGTCAGGCGCTCGAGCGAAAACGCCATCAGGAATTCCAGCCCGTTAAGGTTGACGATGAAGCCGCCGCGCATGCGGTCGAGTTCCGCGTCGCTGGCGCGCGGGGTGTTGTCAAACGAATACGATGCGTGTGCGAGCCCGCTGAACAACAGAACCCACAACACAATGCCGAGACGCAGGCCTGACATGATGTGTCTCCTCAATAATCGCCGGGGGGCCGGCGCAACAGCGTGACGTTGGTGAGGTCGTTCGGACCGGACGCGAGACCGACCGGCGCTTTTTCGCGCACCTTCCAGTCTTTCGGATCGTTGAATACCGCTTCCGAATTGCGCCCGTTGATGACGAACACGATGCGGTTGATCAACATGCGCTCGAATTCCTTGATGTCCATGATGCGCGCGCCGAGCGCTGGATCGCCGAACGCAACCTGTCCGTCACGAACGCCCTTGATGACCACGAAATGGTTGTAGCCGCCATCGCGGATCAGCACGATGGCCGGAATGCCCACCTTGGCGAGCTTTTCCAGGCTGGTGTTGTAACCGTCGGCCAGGTAGCCGCGCGCCTCGAGAAAGTGCTTGATGTCGAGCAGGGAAAATCCTTCCTTGCGGATCTTGGCCTGGTCGCCCTGATCCCACATCGCGGAATAGGCGGTCTCTTCCTTGACCGGATCGTGGTAGTGATGGGTCAACAGGGTGGACAACGCCGCCGACCCGCAGCTGAAATCGTATTGCTGGCGCACGATGGTGCGGAACTGTCGCTCCTTCAGGCTCATGGTTTTGACACCGAAGGTGCCGTAGCCGGCACCCGGGATATCGACCATGCCTGCCTGCGCGGCAGGAATGGTGAATAACGCAGTCATGAAAAATAGTCGAACAGCAATGTGCATGGGGACCTCCTGATTACCGCCGGGAACGTGCTTTACTGCATCTGGATATTCAGGATTACCGCGCTCTGGATCAGCACGTTGTTGCCGGAATTCTGGATCACGGTGGACATGCCGGAATTGTTTGCCAGCGAGCCATCGCTCACCACATTGGTGCCGGTGACGACATCGGTCGCGCTGTTCGAGTACAACGCCGCGTCGAGGTCGTTGGTGTTGGTGATCAGGGCCATGCCGCGCTGACCGGCAAGCGTGTCATCGGAAACGGCAGCGTCGAATGCGCTGTCGTTGCCCAGTGTGCCCAGGTCGGATCCGGCCCAGGCAAGTTGTAGGGGTAATACAAAAAACAAAACTGAAACTGCGCGTTTCAGCCAGGTGTTTGCGTTATTCATGATGGTCTTCCTTTCGGAAAACCCTGGAACCGCAAGCGCGATTCCAGGGCATCGGCTTACTGCACCGTCAGGTTGGCCTGAACGGTTACGCCGATTTGAGTCAGGGCATTGGCCCCGGTGTTTTGCGACAGCGAGATGATGCCTGCGCCGTTGGTCACGCTGCTGGTCATGTTGTTGGACGCGTTGTAGGTCCCCGCATTACCGCCAAGCGAGTCGCCACCGTTTCCACCCACACCACCCGTGCCCGTGGTTGCAGAGGCCATGGCGCTGCTGGTGGCTGCGCCACCCAAACCGCCATTGCCGCCAGCGCCGCCAGGGCCAGAGGCCATTGCTGCGCCCCCGTCACCGCTTGCTCCACCGGCACCGCCTGCTGCGCCATTGCCACCGTCGCCGACTGCAGCGCTACCACCTGCACCACCGTTGCCGCCGGTGCCGGTTGCGCCATTGCCTGCCGTGCTGGTTGCAGCTGCGCCCGTGCCGGCACCACCTGTTGCGGTGCCACCTGCTGCACCACTTCCGGAGGTGTTGGTCGCGACGCCACCCGTGCCTGCGCCACCCGTTGAGGCACCGCCGGCCGCACCCGCGCCGCCTGCGCCACCCGTTGCTGCGCCTGCCGTGCTGGTGCCGGTTGCGGTACCACTTGCTGCACCCGTACCCGTGCCACCTGTGCTGGTGCCGGTAGCGGTGCCACTTGCCGCACCTGTGCCTGCGCCAGCCATGCTGGTACCGGTTGCGGTGCCGCTTGCAGCGCCTGCGCCGCCACTTGCCGTGCTGGTGCCGGTTGCGGTGCCACTTGCTGCACCTGTGCCCGTACCTGCCGTGCTGGTGCCGGTTGCGGTGCCACTTGCTGCACCGGTGCCCGTACCTGCCGTGCTGGTGCCGGTTGCGGTGCCGTCTGCTGCCCCCGTGCCTGCGCCTGCCGTGCTGGTACCGGTCGCGGTGCCACTTGCTGCACCGGTACCCGTACCTGCCGTGCTGGTGCCGGTTGCGCTGCCGTCATTCGCGCCCGAGCCTGCACCTGCCGTGCTGGTGCCGGATGCGCTGCCGTCATTTGCACCTGAACCCGCACCTGCCGTGCTGGTACCGGATGCACTGCCGTCCGCCGAACCCATGCCGGCGCCTGCCGTGCTGGTGCCGGACGCGCTGCCGTCATTTGCACCCGAGCCCGCACCTGCCGTGCTGGTGCCGGATGCGCTGCCGTCATTCGCACCCGAGCCCGCACCTGCCGTGCTGGTGCCGGATGCGCTGCCGTCAGACGTGCCCATGCCCGCACCTGCCGTGCTGGTGCCAGATGCGCTGCCGTCATTCGCACCCGAGCCCGCACCTGCCGTGCTGGTGCCGGATGCGCTGCCGTCCGCCGTACCTGCCCCTGCGCCGGCGGTGCTGCTGCCGGTTGCGCTGCCGTCCGCCGTACCGGCACCTGCGCCGGCGGTGCTGCTGCCGGTTGCGCTGCCATCCGCCGTGCCAGAACCCGCACCGGCTGTGCTGCTGCCGGTTGCACTGCCATCCGCTGAACCGGTTCCGTCACCGGCTGCACTGCTGCCGCTGGCGCTGCCGTCCGCAGATCCCGAACCACCGCTGGCGGTGCTGCTGCCGGTTGCGCCACTCATCCCAATACCGCCACCGTCACCGCCTGCTCCACCTGCTCCGGCTACTGCAGGCGGAATGGCTGTTCCAGCCGATCCGCCAGCCCCGCCTGAGCCGCTGCCGCTTGCCGTGCTCGAGGCTGTGTCGGTGCTCGATCCACCCGAACCCGGGCCATTCGATGTGCTCGAGGCCGTGTCCGTGCTGGTTCCGCCTGAAGCAGACCCATCCGATGTGGTTGATGCCGAGTCGCTGCTCGTCCCGCCGGTGCCGGTGCTGCTGGCATCATTGGAGGCCGAATCGGTACTCGCGCCACCGGTACCCGTGCTGCTGGCACCGTTGGAAGCCGAATCGGTGCTTGCGCCCCCGGTACCGTTACCGCTGGCCTGGTTCGAAGCCGAGTCGGTGCTGCTGCCACCCGCACCGTTGCTGGTGCCCTGGTTCGAGGCCGAGTCGGTGCTGCTGCCACCCGAGCCGCTGCTGCTGGCATCGTTCGAAGCCGAGTCGGTGCTGCTGCCACCCGCACCGTTGCTGGTGCCCTGGTTCGAAGCCGAGTCGGTGCTGCTACCACCCGCACCGTTGCTGGTGCCCTGGTTCGAGGCCGAGTCAGTGCTGCTGCCACCTGAACTGCTGCTGGTGCCCTGGTTCGAGGCCGAGTCGGTGCTGCTACCGCCCGCACCGCTGCTGGTGCCCTGATTCGAGGCCGAGTCAGTGCTGCTGCCACCCGCACCGTTGCTGGTGCCCTGGTTCGAGGCCGAGTCGGTGCTGCTGCCGCCCGAACCGCTACCGCCTGCGCCGCTCGAAGCCGAGTCGCTGCTGGCACCGCCTGTGCTGGTGCTGTCTGATGCGGTGGATGTCGAGTCGGTGCTGCTGCCGCCCGAACCGGTTCCGCCTGCGCCGCTTGCGGCCGAGTCGGTGCTGCTGCCGCCCGAACCGCTGCCGCCTGAGCCGGTTGCACCCCAGTTGGCACTGTTGCCACCCGTGCCAGTGCTGCTGGCATCGTTGGTAGCCGAGTCGGTGCTGCTGCCGCCCGAACCGCTGCCGCCTGAACCGCTTGAGGCCGAGTCGGAACTATTGCCACCCGTGCCTGTGCTGCTGGCATCGTTGGTGGCCGAGTCGGTGCTGCTGCCGCCCGAACCACTGCCACCTGAACCGCTCGAGGCCGAGTCGGTGCTGCTGCCACCGGTGCCCGAACCGCCCATGCCGCTCGAGGCCGAGTCGCTGCTGCTGCCGCTTCCGCCGTTGCCGCCGTATCCGCTCGTGGCCGAGTCGGAGCTGCTGCCACCGGTGCCGGTGCCGCCCATGCCGCTCGAGGCCGAGTCGGAGCTGCTGCCACCGGTGCCCGAACCGCCCATGCCGCTCGAAACCGAGTCGGAGCTGCTGCCACCCGTCGCGTTGCCGCCTGCAGCGCCGCTGCCGCCCATGCCGCCGCTTGCCATGCCACCGGTGCCGGAACCGCTGGTGGCCGTTCCTTCGCCGCCATCACCGCCGTAACCGCCCGTGGCCACACCACCGGTGCCACTGCCGCCCTCGACCGGACCGGAATTGCCGCCGTTGCCGCCGGTCCCTGAGCCTGCATTGCCGCCGGCAGCGCCTGTGGCCGAACCGCTATAACTACCCGAACCGCCGTAGCCGGCATTGCCAGCCGTTGAATTGCCACCCGTAGCATTGGCGTTTCCATTACCGCCTGCGGCACCTGCAGCGCCCGCCCCGCCGGTGGCGCTGTCGCTCACCGACTGCGAAGCGTTGCCGCCATTGCCACCCGCGCCGCCATTGCCGGCCGTGCCGCCACCTTGCGCCTTGTTGCCAATGTCGTAGACCTGGTTGTCGTGGACCTCTCCGGTCAGGTTGGTTTCTGCCGTGACAGTGGCATTGTTGGAGTTGCTGTTGTACGTGGCCGTGGATGCATCGTTGGCCATGGCGCCCGCAGCGGACTGGGCCGTGTTGACGCTGTTGTTGCTGTTGTTGCTGTTGTCGCTGTTGTCGCTGTTGTCACTGTTGTTGCTGGCGTCGTTGGTGCTGGCGTCGTTGGTGCTGTTGTTGCTCGCGTCGTTTGTGCTGTTGTTGCTCGCGTCATTGGTACTGTTGTCGCTGGCGTCGTTGGTACTGGCGTCATTCGTGCTGTTGTTGCTGGCGTCGTTGTTGGCGTTCTGGTTCGCCGTTGAATACTCATTGGCGGCCGCACCCGTTTGCGCACTCTGATCAGCAGTGGCTGTTGCGGTCTGCGAGAGCGCACTGTTGGTGTCCGCCGTGTTGTTAGTAGTGGGATTCGCCAAGGCTTGGGCCGAGAGGCCGAATGCCATGGCGATCGCCGTTGAAAGTAGCGATTTGTTCATGTTAGTAGCTCCTTTTAAACAGTTAAAAACACAATGACGAAGCCACAACAGAGATGCTGACTTCAAGCCTCCAAGTGCAATAGGTGTGCCAGTACATCTATCACCATGAAAGAATTGGGATTTTTCGAAACAGCCGCGATCGAATCGCGGAAATATGTATCAAAGTTGTCGCAAATTCTGGACAGCGCACAACGGACCGTAATGGTTAAGCAACGGTAAACTTAAAAAAAACAATGATTTACATTTTGATACCGGGTCCAGGTCAAAACGTTACATGTATGAGAATGCTTATGGACCGTTTGCCGGCCACCCAGCCCGGCGTGTGCACTGCGTGCCCCGTATTCAGCGGATGTCTCCATTGCGTCTGCCTCTAGACTGACGCCAATCGGGTTGAAGGTCGCAGGGTGCTGCGAGACACCAAAAGCTTTCGTTTGTTGCCTGTCTGGCGATCGCTCCGGTTACATCACCGTATTGGGACGGCTACGCATTCGCTTCTGAACGGTTTGCGCCTGGCGCTACCCATGCATGTCATGGGGTTAGGATGGTCACGCAGACACGTTAAGATGATCCCCCGAATCAAGATGCACCTGGGCGCACCTCGGTCCTCCCGAACATCCGGACGCACTCGAATCTGAAACAGGACACGCTGCATGGAACTCCACCAATTCTTTCTTTACCTTGCCATCATCCTCATCGCCGCACGACTGTTTTCGGAGATAGCGGGGCGTCACGGCATTCCTTCGGTGATCGGCGAACTGCTGGCGGGTCTGCTGCTGGGACCTTCACTGCTGGGCTGGGTTTCGCCCGACACCACCATGAAACTGCTGGCCGAAATCGGCATCATTCTGCTGCTGTTCGAAGTGGGCATGGATACCGATCTGTTCCGTCTCGCCAAGTCCGGCATCAAGCCGATCGTGGTGGCGATCGTCGGCTTCGCCCTGCCGTTCGGCCTGGGCTATGCAATTTGCTTCTGGGGGTTTGGGCTCGACAACCTGGTGTCGCTGTTCATTGGCGGCACGCTCACGGCCACCAGTATCGGCATCACGGTGCGGGTGCTCGACGACATTGGGCGACGCCACTCGGACGAAGCGCAGATCGTGATCGGTGCGGCCGTGCTCGACGACATCCTGGGGGTGTTGACGCTGGCCTTTCTGTATCAGTTTGCGGAACAGCAGGAGGTGTCGCTGGCAGCCACCGGCACGGTCGCATTGTTCATCGTGCTGTTCATGCTGCTGTCGCCTTTCGTCGCCAAGCTCGCAGGCGGCATCATCGACCATTACAGCCAGCGCGCCACCTCACCCGGTTTGCTGATCACCATGGCGCTGGCCTTGATTCTGCTGTTTTCGTGGCTGGCGCATGCGATGGGGGCACCGCTGATCATGGGCGGGTTCGCTGCAGGCATTGCGCTGTCGCAGCACTTCCGTTTCAACATCATGCACCGCTTTGGCATGCCGGCACTCGACCGCTGGTTCGCGCCCAGTCCCAAACTGGCGCACCGCCTGGAAGAGCAGATGCGGCCGCTGATCCACACCTTCGCGCCACTGTTTTTCGTGATGGTCGGGGTGTCGCTCAATCTCAATACGGTGGACTGGAGTTCGCCCCGCGTCTGGCAACTTGGCGGCGCGCTGATCGTGGCCGCCTTCGTCGGCAAACTCGCCTCCGGTTTTTTTATCCGCGAAAGCCGTTATCGTCAGATCGCGATCGGCCTGTCGATGATTCCGCGCGGCGAAGTCGGTCTGATCTTCGCGCAACTGGGGCTGAATCAGGGCATTCTCGACGCCGAGACGTATGCCGCGCTGTTGATCGTGATCGCGCTCACCACGGTGGCGCCGCCCTTCATGCTGAAGGCGTTTTACGGCCGCCACCCCGAACCCGCAGCCTGAGGAAACGCTCACCGGCCCGTCACCCCTGTAAAATGGCGGGCTTTCCTGCTGAAAGCTGCCAGCCATGACCTTGCGCGCCATCTCTCTTGTCACGGAATCCGACTGTCTGAGCCCGGACACATCCTTGCTGGATGCGCTGCATGTCATGCTCGACCAGAACGTCAGTCACCTGCCGGTTTGCAACAACGGCACCTGGGCCGGGCTGCTGGACATCAACGACATTCTGGGCGAACTGCTGCCCGCCGGTGCGCGCGGCGAACATGCGCTGAACGATCTGCGCTTCGTGGGCGACGGCGCATCGCTGATCGCCGCTCACCTCAACGCGCTGACCCACAAACTGCTGAGCGAGGTGGATCTGCACGACTTGCCGACGCTGGACGAGGACACGCCTTTTGTGGAGGCGGCCCTGTTGCTGCATCGTCACGCGTCTCCGCTACCGGTGCTCGATTCGACCGGCCGCTTCAAGGGCATGCTGTCGCATCGCATTCTGCTGGCTCACCTGATCCACCAGGCAGGGCGCTGACATGACGCATCCTGCTGTCGCCACCGAAGCCATCTTCGGCCTGTCACCCTTGCTGGTATCGCTCACGATCTTCGTGCTGACCTATGCGGTCATCGTCACCGAAAAAATCAACCGCTCGGTGGTCGCCCTGCTCGGCGCCGGCCTGATGATTTTTGCCGGTGTACTAAATCAGGCCGAGGCCTTTCATGGCATCGATCTCAATACCATCAGCCTGCTCACCGGCATGATGGTCATCGTCGCCATCACACAGAAAAGCGGTGTGTTCCAGTATGTGGCAGTCAAAGCCGCGAAACTGGTGAAAGCCGATCCGTGGGGCCTGCTGGTGATGCTCTCGCTGGTGACGGCCGTGTTCTCCGCTTTGCTGGACAATGTCACCACGGTGCTGTTGATCGCGCCGGTGACGCTGCTGATCACCGATTCCCTGCGCATCAACCCGTATCCCTTTCTGTTTTCGGTGATCTTTGCCTCCAACATCGGCGGCACCGCGACCCTGATCGGCGACCCGCCCAACATCATGATCGGCTCCGCAGCCAATCTGAGCTTCAACGATTTTCTGATCAATCTGGGCCCGGTAGCGGCGGTCATCATGGTGCTGACGATCATCCCGATCTATTTCATCTGGGGGCGAAAACTGACCGCCACCGCTGAAGACCGCGCGCAAGTGATGGCATTCAACGAGCGCGAATCGATTACCGATGCGCGTCTGCTGAAACAGGCCCTGTTCGTGATCGGGCTGGTGATTGCGGGGTTTGCGATGGCGCATTCCATCGGCCAGGAACCCGGCTTGAATTCATGGCGCACAAGATCGTCATCTGGACCGGTGGCGACTTCACCATTACCGCCTTCGTCGTGTTGTGGGTCTCCGCGGTGCTCTCCGCCGTGGTCGACAACATCCCTTTCGTCGCCACCATGATTCCGGTGATCCAGAACATGAGCAGCACGTTCAGCCCGGAGCAGATCACGACGCTGTGGTGGTCACTTGCGCTGGGCGCCTGTCTGGGCGGCAACGGATCCCTGGTCGGCGCGTCTGCCAACCTGGTGGTGGCTGGCTTTGCCGAGCGGGCCGGCCAGCCCATTCGCTTTCTGCCCTTCATGCTGATGGCGTTCCCGCTGATGCTGGCCAGCATTGCGGTCAGCAGCGTGTACTTGTGGCTGCGCTATCTCTGAAGCGAAAAATTCGATTGCCGGACTGAACCCGCACGCAAGCCCCCAATCGAACAGGCCGGCTGTTTGATGCTGCATCGCACCGTTTACTCACATTCAAGTCAATCAAAAGAACTCACCATGCGTACCGCGCTCTTCACACTGCCGCTGACGGCAGCCCTGCTGCTTTCAGCCTGTGCCTCCAACGATCTGGGCGACAGCCGCGACCTGAACAAGACCGAAAAAGGCGCCATCATCGGCTCCGCCAGCGGAGCGGTTCTCGGCGCCATCATCAACCACAAGAATCGCGGCAAGGGTGCTCTGATCGGCGCAGTCGGCGGCGGCCTGGCCGGTACCGGCGTGGGCTATTACATGGACAAGCAGTCCAAGGATCTGCAACTGCAGTTGCAACCGGAAATCCAGCGCGGCGAAATCAGTGTCGACAAACGTTCCAGCGACAATGCGCTGCTGGTGAGCATGACCTCCAGCACGGGCTTTGACACCAACGCGTCCGTTCTGAAGCCCGGTTACATCACGACACTGAGCAAGATCGCGCGCGTGCTCAACCAGTATGGCAAAACCACTGTCACCGTGATCGGCCACACCGATAGCGTCGGCTCCAATGCGGACAACCAGATCCTGTCGGAAAACGTGCGCAATCGGTGCTCGGTTACTTTGCCAGCCAGAATGTGAATCCGTTGCGACTGGAATCCTATGGCCGCGGCGAAACCGAACCGCGTGCCGACAACGCAACCGAAGCAGGGCGCCGACTCAACCGCCGGGTCGAATTGTGGATCCTGCCGGTGGTGGCCAACTAGGCGCCCTCTCCACGCCGCCGCACGGACGAAGCGGCGCCGGGCGAGCAGGCTCAGAATCCCGCGCGACCTGCCTTTTCTGTCTACAGTGAAGC